>Ga0208644_1002708_pt1 | contig 14048 bp, 22 predicted proteins | sample VirMetDEL_Nov_18_FD_184517 | JGI IMG/M metagenome (GOLD analysis project Ga0208644, IMG submission 184517) | Aqueous microbial communities from the Delaware River and Bay under freshwater to marine salinity gradient to study organic matter... | ecosystem: Environmental > Aquatic > Marine >... | reverse complement strand
CGATCCAAGTCAGTAACGTGATTAACAAAAACTTTTTGTTGGTCTGTCAGTTGGTCTTCGGTGTAGTCAGTGCCGTTGATCGAAATGGTTTTTGTTTTTTTCTCAGCCATTGTGATCTCCTTTCGGGGTTGGGGTCATGCGTTTTCTAGTGCGGTAATTCGTGCTAATGCGTCCTGTAGTGCAGCGACAAGCAATGGGACCATCTTGGATTGATCTATACCCTGCAGATCAGGGACTGAACGAGTACCCATGACTGCTGGAGCTGTCTCGTTACCATCATCGTCGAGGACGGCTGGAGTGACTTCGTACTCTTCGTCACGCATTGCGTCTTTGGTGCCTGTGACAGCCTCTGGGACAACCGTAGCTGCCTCATGTGCTAGGAAGCCATCGACACGAGTGCCGTCTGCAATCCACTCAAAGTTTACTGGGTTCAATGCAAGCACACGATCACTTGCATTCGTTATCGGCTGTGCGTCAGTCTTTAAGCGGTAGTCTGATGAGGTGTTGTAGGCTGTGGCAGAAGCTGTTGAGCTAATACTCCCTACAAAGCTATTGTTCTGATAAAACGCAATTTGAGTAGCTGGGACAGAGGCTGATGTAGCATGAAGTTCAAGACCGTATTGAGAAGCACTACTATATTCTATAAATGCTCTTGAAATACCACTCTTTGATGCTGTGGCATTTACAAACAAATTGCCTGACGAGTCGATGCGCAAACGCTCATCAGCATTCACATGAAAACGCATACTATTGGCACTGTGGTCGTAATATATGCGACCAGCTAAATTACTCCCGTTGTCTCCAAAATATAGCTGACTAGCACCATTAGCACCTGTTGATATTAAAAGTTTTGAATTGGTTGCATGATATACTGTTAAAAGTTCTGCTGGACTATTCGTTCCAATCCCCACGCTTCCGTTTCCATCTATTCTTACCGCTTCCGCCAGAGTGCTAGAACTTGAAGCATTTGTATTAAAGGTAATTTCACCACCACCACCAGAACCTGCGTATACAACCTCAATGCTTGCAGCAATACCGGGAGTAACATCATTGGTGTAGAACTCTATTCCACCCTGTTGATTTCCTAACGTTGCGGTTGTGTCAGTGTCAGTTATGCGTATGTAGTTTGCTTTTGCGCCACCGTTGTTATTTGCAGAGGTTTCCAGCTTGCCTGTTACTGAAATGCCAGTAGAGCTTGTCGCAAGACGGGGTGCGTTTGATGCGTGGTATAAAGTTACAACTCCAGTAGAAGCGACACCCTCAACATAGGTTGATGCGCCATCACTGGTGAGCAACTGCATATTGTCGCCTTGGATTTTAAGCTGCCCAGAGCCAAATTCACGGATACGGGCGTGTGTTGCGTCACTATGTATCTCAAGTTCATCGCCAAATATTGCTTTGGCATTGTCTGAGAATAAAAGGCTATCAGCACTACTATCCCACTTTACATTCCTAGCATCAGTATCGCCATGCAATGTAACGTCATAGCCTTGGTCGTTAGCACCTACAGTAAAAGTGGCGTCTAGTTGGACTGCACCATCAATGTCCACAGCGTCTAGGTTTGCAGTGCCGTCAACGTCTAAGTTACCTGAGACATTGAGGTCAACAACAGACAAAGACGCAAAAGCATCAACCATTGCCGCGCCAGAGCCTGCGCCGTCAGAATAGATGGCTTTAGTGTCACCCGCAGGAATTGTAATGTTAGCCCCAGACCCTTGGGATATAATAATATTTTGAGAGCCACTTGTGCCGTTCTCAATAAACCACAACTTGCTGACCGTGTTAGGCGCAATTGTAATTGTACAGGCGCTGTCCAACGTACCAGTGTATTTTAAGAACATTGATCGTCCGGGATCAGTTGCCCCGTCTGCAATTGTAGTTGTATGCGTATCAGCGTTTGTCGTGATACCTTCTGTACCAAAAGAAAACGCTTCCGCAATCAGTTCTAGGTTTGTATTTGTGACTGTTCCCCATGATCCCGACTGGTCGCCAGTCGCCATTTCGTTTAGGCGTAAGTCGTTTACATAAGTTGAAGCCATTTTAGTCGATCCTTACTATTGCGTTTGATGCAGTGGCGGCAGGAAATACGATCTTAAACGTACCGCCTGCAACAGTGAAGTCGCCACCAAAATCCAAGATAGCAATTGCTCCTCTTGCGTTTGATGAAGCATCGCCCAGCGTCTTGTTGTAAATTAATGCGCCCCGCGCCGTGAATGTTGCGCTTGTCCACTCAGGATCATCCGCATCAAAGCAGCCGCTGGTGCTGTTTTCAGTTACAGCCTTGCTTGCCAGAGCCACGCCGCCAGTGGTGTATCCACCGCCGTTCGCCACTTCATTTGATGTTATGTAACCGTCTGTCGCTGCCGACAGGGTTGCCGAACTTGTGTACAGTGCAATATAGACACTGTCTGTGTCGAGGTGGTGATCACCAAGCAACACGTCTTTTTTAAACAGCGTACTCATCGCTTGTGTGATAGCCATTAGATGCCTCCGTTATATTCTGCTGCGTAGTCACGCTGCATTTCTTGTACAAACAAAGCAACCGCTTCGTCAAATTGTGTCTTGTAGAGCGCCAGTGTTTCTGGAGCCTTCAGAAAGGCTGACGCCTCGTAGAGACACGCAGCTAGTAACACAGTTTCTGCGTTATCACCAATCCAGTTATTTGCGTTGGAGCTTGATAAGCCCGTTTCTGGGGCGATGAAGTCTACTTGGTAGGTGTCAGTCGAGTTTGGCGTTGGTGCCAATGTAATGACCATCCCAGCCGTTCCTGCGTTCTTTGTGCTGTACATGCGAGGAGTGCCTTGTGTAGTGGAATTGGGCCAATAGTCACGAACGTATGAATCAATTCTGTGATCCAAATAAGACAATACACTTGAGCTTGTCACCGCAACCTGACGTATCATTCTGGCTGACGCTACTGTGTAGTCTGCCGTGCCTGCCACAAGGCTTGCGGATGTTGCCTGCCGATAGCACGGTAGGTTTGGGAGGCGTTGAAAGATCATGCCCTCTGCCTGATCGATTATTGTATCGATAGATGCAACAAGTTCTGTTGAATCGTCTTCCAGAAAGTTTTGAATGTTTGCGACTAAAGTTGTGTAATTCATTTAGTTACCCCATGTCCCTTCTCCCCAGTCGCCAGAACCCCAGAAACTTTCGTCTATAGATATGCTTTCGTTACCTACATCACCATCGCCTGCAACGCCAGTTTCAGCTATTGTTAAAATCAGAGCCTCTGCACCTACAGCGCCAGTGCCTGCAACGCCAGCCTCATCAATCGACAGGCTGAGAGCCTCAACACCAACACCGCCCGTGCCGCCGCTACCAGATACGCCCTTAACGCCTGTGGGAGATACAGTGCCAACAGCACCCGTACCAGCCACGCCAGCCTCATCAATAGACATTTCTAGTGCTTCAGTGCCTATTGCGCCTGTGCCAGCAACTCCAGTTTCATTTATATTGGTTTCAATGTAAACATTACCAACATTAGCAAATGCAGGGACACCAACGGGCGGTAAAAGCCTTGGGTCTATTGTCCAGTCCTGTGTAAATCCAATAAAGACCTCAATATTTTCTGGGTCATTATCTGGCCGTGCATTAAATAGTGCGGTAGCATCTACAACATTTTTTCTTGGAGTTAATTGCGGATGTTTAGGCTCATAATCTTCTGGCGATACGCGCAGCCCATCCCAAGTAGTTCTGAGTTCTGTGTATTTAACCCGCAGACCACTTATGTCGCTTATTGCTAAAGATTTTTTGCCTGTCGCGTATTTTGGCATTACTCTATACTCACGATGGTTATTCCCACGCCACCCGTCGATGATATTCCGATATTAGGCAATTGATTGCGCGGGGCAAATATATCGTAACTAAAACCGACATAAAATATTATGTTTTCTGGGTCGTTATCATATCGCGGGTTCTTCAACACTACTGCATCTACAACATTTTTGGCAGGCGTTAGCTGTGGCTGCTTTGGTTCAAAGTCCTCTGGCGATACGCGCAGTCCATCCCAAGTAGTTTTCAGTTGGGTGTAGGGAACCCGAAGGCCACTTATGTCGCTTATTGCTTTGCTTTTCTTTCCTCTTGCATATTTTGCCATTAATATAAATTCAGCGCAGTGGGCTGAACCCTCAAACTTACACCATCATTATCAGAAGACGCCGCAAAATTAAACGATCTTTCGTACATTTCATTTAGGATCGAAAACTTCTCTGTCGCGTATTTTAGCGACAGCTTGCTTGCCAGCCCCGCGCAGATACATTCGCTCCATCGATATGGAATATCGGCGTCCTGATTGGACGCTGTAACGTCCTCAAGCTGATTTATTGACCAATACACCAAGCTGTATGTTGACACGTCAGGTATTTGCCAGATGTACAAAATCGGGGTATATTGCTTGTCCAGCATGTACTGGCTTGGCTTTCCCGAAGATGTTTTGTTTGGCAATTGATTGTAGTCGGATATTGACACACGATTAATTATTTGGTCGGACGTGTCTGTCCCAGAGCTATCGCGGATGACGGCATCCAGAATATCGATAGTGCCAACAGGCAGTGTGTATGGCGTTGTCTGGCCGTTCACTAGCGTCAGCGTATTCTGGGAAAGCGCCCAGTAATTTATGCCTCTGTTTGCCCACTCAGAGAAGAGTAGGTTTAGGCTGCGCCTTGCCGACACAGCCCTATCGCCTGTCTGGGTCTGGGGATCAATGCCACAACGCTCAAATGCTTCGGCAATGATCTCTTCGACATCTGGACGAAACGCTACGGTTCCTGACTGAGCCATGTCCTACCTCTATCAATATTTTTTAACGGCGCGAATAATCACTTGATATGCATCACCAGCCGCTCCAGCCCCAGTTGTTGTAAACTTGATGTCTCCAGTCCCATTAGCTCCGTATGTCGCGCTATTGGGCAAGCCACCAAATTTTTCAAAAGTTTGGTATCCCTGTTGATCTTCGGCCAGATGCAAAACAATAATATCAGTATCTGCGTCTGCCAATACCTCAACTGTCATTCCATGCAAAATCCACTGGCACTCCACAATGCGTATGCCTGTGCAGGCTTCGCCGTTTGCATTTGCCGCAAGGGAAGACACATCTATTTTAGACACTGCGCTTTCGTTGCCACCATCGACATATTGATATTGGAATGCAAACACGCATTCATGTGTGTTGTCGATGATCGTAGTTGATGTTGTAATATCAGCCATATTAATCTCCTAGATTGTAAAGTGGGGGTTGCCCCCCACCAGATTAATTAAGCAATTTGCACATACTCAATGATGAACGTAAACGATCCATCAGTTGTAGAGTTTACAGTATTTGTAATATTACAGTAAATTGTACGCTCTGCTGAAGTGTATTGAGCAGACACTGGAGCCGTTGTGGCGCTTTGTGTAGTAGCAACCAAGGTAGTAGTTGTTACGTTACCTACGACAACCGTTGTACCGCCATCCAATATTTCATCTGCAATAGCCGCAACAATTTGTGCGCCCGAAGAAGATGTGCCGACTTCATAGCCAATATCACCAGTTCCAATAACAGGAGCTACAGCACAAAAGATTTTAATGTCTGTGATGATTGTATTTGCTGGCTGAGTAAACTCACCAATCGCAGGACTGTCGCCTGCGGTTGAGTTAACAGTAACGCCTGTGGCAAAGCCAACGTGCTTTACATATTTGTCGGTAACAATGCCTGTCGAAGCAATAGTTGCAATGTCTGTATAAGCGCCAGTTGTTGCATTTTTAGAAACTACTTGGAACCCGCCCTCTGAGCGTACTGGTCCTGTGAATGTCGTATTAGCCATGATGATCTCCTGTCGTGGCAAGTGTCAGCCACATTGTGCGGCTGTCAGGGATGCTGGCACAATACAACAGGTCTAAACAAAAAGAAAGGGCCATCCGAAGACAGCCCCTGCTTGATTATTTGCTGATCCAGTATTCCATCATAAGACATTCCTTATGTGGAAGCTGGGACGGTGGTTTTATCACCATGTATTTGTTCATGCGAACAATGATTTTGGTCATCTTGACCCGTTGAGACTGGATGATCCAGCCTTGCTTGCGGAGCTTTGTTAGCTCTGCGGCGGGGTTGCAGACCCCAAACATATTCATCGCTTCGATCAGCGAGATTGGGTGACCCTCAAGCAAGTGATCAAGCATTGCCATTGATGATGGAAAACCGTTTGACATATTTTATCTCCCTTGGATTTTTGTAACGCTAACGGCGTTAGTGTTACGTTTTGGATGGGGGCGCGTGGCCCCCGTTGGGTTAATACTGTGGTCGGTATTGTACTTTCTGGACGCTTTGCTTAATGCCCTGCCAGCCTGTCTTTGCAATTGCTACAGCAGTTGCTGCCTGCGCTTTAGTCGCTTTGATTTGCCATTCATCGGCGGCAAACTCAACAGCGGCTTCAAATGCGCGGCCCCAAGAGGCGCTGCCTTCGTAAGATGTCAAAGCTGCTTCGGCTAACGCTTGGATTTCCCATTCACTCATATATGCGTTTTTCATCTGATCTCTCCTCTGTTTCTGTTGTAATAGATATAAGGGTTACAATCCAGAATACAATAGCTAAATACGAATAAAATGCATTTAAATAAAAAAAGGGGCGATCCGAAGACCGCCCCAGTAACCAACAGGAGAAGAAGTTGGGTAATTTATGCTGCGCCTTCGGTTCCGAACACGCCGCGCCAGTCGGTGACGCCAAAGCTGTAACGCTCACGCACTTTATAGCGCACGTTGCCAGTTTCAAAGTCGCCTTCCATGCCTTTTTTCATGGCTGAACGCTGGAACATTTTCAGTCCATCAGGTACGTCAGTCTGAACAAAGAACGCATCGGCGTCTGTCAAACGGCGCATAATGTGATAGCCTTGTGGCAGATAGCCACCAGCCTTAATCGCATTAATGTCGTTGTCGGCAGTACCTGTGCGAAGCTGGCTTTCCAGCAGACGCTCTGCAACAAACTGATACGCAGTTGGGATAATCAATTGAGTACCCTGCGCTGCAATCCGAAGACCACGATCATCTTTCATATCCGAAATTTGGATAAGAATTGACTCAAGTGATGTTTCGGACAAGTCAGCCGCTGTCGAAAGCACGTTGGACTGGTTGCCGTTCTGTGTTGGGTGCGAGGCACTCAACAATACAACGCCATCACCGCCATTATAGCCAGAGGTTTGTGCGTTGTTCAGGACGTTTGCAGCCTTGATTTCTTTGGTCGAAGCCATCGAACGTGCCAGCGCCTTAGTGTAGCGCGAAGCCAAGCTACCATACTGACCATCCTCTTCGGCTTCCTCAGTGATTGAGAACGCCAGAGCGATGGTTTCGTGCTGGTAACGTGCAGTCCACTGTTGACCAGCCGAATCGTAAGATACTGATCCACCTTCAGTTTTTGTTGGCGCTAGGCCAAATCCGCTGAGAAGCAAATCTTCTTCGTAAGCCTTCTGAGAAGTGTTTGATTCAAACACTGCCTCGTACTCTGGCGGGTAACGATCATACTCAAGTCCGAAGAGTGTATTCAGACCCGGCTCTAGAGTTTTCGCAAAACTCGCTCTATTCATTGCCATTTGTCATACCCTCCTTATATACCAGCTACGTTTGTACCAAGAAGATGCTCATTAATGGTCACCTCCATGACAGCATTCGCGCCGAAAGCGTTGTCTGGAGTATCGTGCAGAGCAATGATCTTACAGGTAGCAATACCCGCAGCCATTGTGCCACTCAATTCAAAGCCAGATTGACCAGTTACAGTTGAACCAGCGCCAGCCACAACATCAGCACAGTTACCGATATTTGTTTGGGCAGTAGTTCCAGCAGACTGACACTTGTACACTGTGTACGGGCAGTCATAGACGTATGCTATGATGTCTGTAGCAGCGGTGCCTGACGGCCAATACTCACTGTAAACATATGATCCATCAGATGCGGTGTACGAACACCCATCAAACACACCAATGTTATTTACTTCTGTTGCCGTGTGAGGGGTAAGAGTACCACCCGCAATAATAATAACCAAATCGCCCTTGAAGATATTCTCTGCAAGGCCAGTCGCAATGGTATATTTGTTTGTGCGAGGCGCATTACCGCTCATGTGACGAGTTGGGACGAACCCAAATGCGGCGTCTACATTTGCCATTTTTCGCTCCTATAGCGTGAATTAATCGCTCATGGCAGAAAGTCTTCTGCCGCGACTTGTTTCAGACTGTCGATCCTGATGGATCGGTAGCCCATTCTGCCGCCCAAGTGCGTCAAGCTCACCCACAACCGATTCATTCTGCTCGTTTGATTTGCCTTGGTAGTACGCCTTCATACTGGCGTGACGTTCCTTTGGCATTTCGCAAAGCAGCATACCCTCAATTCCGATTGATCCTGTCCACTGCCCGTGATTGATCGTCGGAAACAACGAGTCTTTCACACTATCGGCAGAGCGAGGCTCCCATCCTTCACGCATACGCTTGTACACGTTGTCTGGGCTTTCCTTGCCTTGGATGCTTGTGGCGACCCACCGCTGAACGTATCCCGGTCTTGCTTCTGGGGCGTCTAGCAGTGCTGGCGGTTTCCATGCGGCTTCTGGTCGAATCTCCTCGTCTCGCGTGGATGATCGTGTTTGCTCTGCGCGAACATTTCTTTCTTTAGATGACATAATTATTGTTCCCTCTGTTGACGGCGAATTTCGGCTTCATATTTCTTGAGACCACGTTCGTCATTAATACCAAGTTCCCGTGCCATTCTAAGCTGTTCTTGCGTCATACGCACACGATTGCCCTTATAAGCTGAAGACCCGCCTGTAGTTGGGGCGACTGGTGACCTACCTTTTGGTCTCTGCTTCGGACTTGGCCCTGAGTTTAACTCAGGAAATACTTTTTGTAAACGCCCATTGAGTTGCACATAGTAATCATCAGAGTTCTTGTCGAAACCCTCCAGATCAAGTTGCACATCAATGGCACGGGCTGCGGCTGTTTCTCGCTCAAAGCCAGCGGCATTAAACCAGTTATTTTGCTGCCACCAGCCCATAGCCTTTTCGGGTGGTGCCGCCTGCTGGCGCTGCTGTTGAGGCTGCTGACGCTGGCGTTGCTGTTGCTGTTGCCGCCCTTGCTGCTGTGCCTGCGCCACTCGCATGGCCGCTCTCATGTCGGCCATCTGCTCTTGGTAGTTGACTTGCGCGTCTGTGTCGCCCTCCTCCACAGCCCTGTGCAGAGCCGCCTTGGTTTGGACGTATCGGGAATTGAACTGTTGTTCAGCCGACTGCTGTGATCCCTGCTCCAGACGTTCTAGACGTTTTTGCAGTTGAGCATTTTGCTCTTGGATTTGACGCGCCTGTATTTCAGCCTCTCTGCGCTGACCTACCAGTTTTTGAATGCGCTTCTGGACTTTGGGGCCATATTCTGGCTCCTCTTCAGCAACATCCGCAGCCTCTTCCTTTGCTTCATTGGCGGGATCGTCAGAGATTTCTATCTCAAAATCTTCTGGCTCTCCCTTGGCCGCTTTGATTTCGGCCTCGATTTCTTCTATTATTTTGTCTTGGTCTGACATCAGATCACCCCAGATATGCGGCGACTTCAACACCATCTGGAATAATAGACGTTAGTTCGTCATCATTCAGCAGAAGGAATTTCACGCCTTTTACAACAATTTTTTGACCAGCGTATTTACCGTAGGTCACGCGATCACCGATTGTGGGGTAGATGTTGGACTTCCAACGCTCCCCCGTGTCGCGGTCACGATACGCAAGATCGCCCATCGCGCAGACAGTTCCGTGCGCGGTTAGGTATTCTTCGTTATCTTTTGAGGTGTCTGGCAGTAGAATGCCGCCTGCGGTCTTCATTTTAACCTGATTGGGTTGAACCAAGACCTTCCAGTTCATGGGGATTGGCAGTTGATGTGAGCCAATCGTTGCGCTGGTTTCTTCATCCGTATATATTGCATCATGCTGATGAGACATGTCATTCATCCTCTTCGTTTAAATTTTTGATCGTGTCATGTATTACGTCAGCGGCCTGTTCCAGCCCTTCTGCAATACCCACGTTTTTGTGGTACGCCTCAAAGTCGGACATCCGACCCCGAACCATACCGTCAGCTATTTCCAGCCGTTTCTTTTCCAGATTGTTTCTGATCTGTTGGAGCAGATCGCTTATTGTCATGCTTCACGCCTCCTGACATAGCTACGCCAGTGACGTGAATAGTAACGTCTTTATTTTCTGGCATTAGTACCCTTTCTTTTTCTTCTTCATTACTTTTTTCTTTTTCATTTTCATTTTACGTCCTCCTTTCAATAGTGATCCAAAACTAGCCCTATTCATCATACGCTCCAGTGGGGGTTTGCATTTCCATTAGCCTAGCTCTCTCAGCTGCAGTAATAGCAGGATTAAAATCTCCGTAAAGCAGTTCATCTAATTCTTGCTGTGAGAGGGGCATGTTTTGCTTTGGTATAGTTGTGTCCTTAAATTGACCTAGTGCGCCTGTGGGGTCGGTCTGAGCCGTTATACGGCGTGGTTTCATAAGGCTGTTCATAGCATCAACTTGTTGCGATGGCATGTCTGGCATATTAACTTTGCGTTTAAACATTCTTAAAAAGCCTAGCATATTCATCAGACCTGTCCTCCAGACAATTCTCTTGCCAATATTTTTAGGGTATCAGCAAAGCCCTTGTCCAGTTCTTTTGCCGCCATAGCAAACTTGCGGGGCGATATATCGTCAGACTTTAGCCCACGCCGCTCAAGAAAGCTCTTGGCTGCTCTGATCTCAGCCTGCGCTACCTTTTTAATTGCTGCTCTTGCCATTTTGAGCCGTCTCCTGCGCTATTTTGTCTTTGTTGTATTCGTCACACAACCAATCAACAAATAAACATTGCTCAAATGGTGTGAAATACATTTGTGCAATCTGATACCTTTTTGGCACCATAAACATCATGTCCATCATGGCTTAAAACTCCATCCCCAGTTGCCATCTTTTCTCCATTCTTGCGCTTTCTTAACATCTTCTGGAAAAAACTCCCATAGATTTTCTCTGATAATGGGGTATCCATCTTCTGCGAAGTCTTGCAAGACAGGTCGGCTACCGCCTTTTTGCGTAATATTTGCTCCCGCTCTAGCAAAAGCCTCACCCATACTTGTTCTGTAACCTTCATTATAATCCCATTCACCAGTTCTACTTTCTGATGGGTTTCTTGTCCGTGTGGCATTCAAAAAAGCCTCGTCGCTTATACGACCTTGCGACTTTAAATATTTCAACCATTCAATCGCAATGCTGGGGTTTGTACCAATTGGCATACCATATTTTTCTTGCACAACGTGACCAACTTCGTGATCAATAAGCTCTTGATCAGTCCACTTACCTGCATTGTTTTTATTAGGACCAATGTATAATGCAGAATATTCGTTTGGTTTGCCTCTAATTGTCACGCCAGCCGCAAGATTATCTTTTTCTACTCTTCCAATTTTTACGCCACGGCCTGCATTGCCAAGCATTTGCCCTATTTCAGTAGAGCCTAGATAGTCTTGCAGTAACATCGCGTTAGGGTCTTGTAGAATATCTGATGCAGTTTTGTACTCTGGCAAATCAACGCCAGTATACGCAGTGCCAGTATCATAAGTCAGTTCACCTTTTACTGGGTCTCTGAACGCCTTAAACAAATCCCAAATATCAAAGCCTTCGTCTTCTGCTTTTACAATTTTATCTAGCTTTGTTAGATATTCTGGGTTTTTCTTTGCTAAATTTTTTAAAAATACAAGCGGTCCAGCAACGTCATAACTGCCCTCTGGCAAATCGGCTGGTGGCAGTGCGCCGTATTCTTTGCGATCATCTAAAGCCATTAGCCATTTGCCTTTCGCCACTCATTAACAATTTTTTGCAACCTACGCAATTCCGCGCCGTCTGGCATTCCAGTTGGGTCTGTCGCCCAGTCTGGCATGATGCCAATCTTTTGTGGAGCGTATTTTGTTGTTTCTCCGCTTGCTGTTGTATTAAATATTTCATCAGGGCCATAGTTTAAATAACTGTTTTGGCCTGTTGTTTCGGAAGCCATTGCTGGTCGTGCGTCATCGCTAAACATCCGTCTGTGTTCTAGGAATGCTCGTTCTTCGCCCTTGCTTCTGAAGAAAGGATTGCCCGGACCAAAGTGTCCGTATGCATCGTGGACAACGCGAAACGCATCGTTTGCGGTTGCATCGTCCATTGTCCCAACTCGACCTACATTTCTTAACAGCGGATTATTGGCAACCTCAAAGTCATCAGCCGTGGTGCCTGTGCCATAGCCACTTCTTGTTGGAAAAGTTACAAGTCGTTTATTTGTGACAATGTCACCGTATCCCATAGCAGGCGATTCACCGTATGGATATGGCGTGTTTGGCGCTAAGAAATCCAATTCTATGCCAGTTTTATCCAAAGCCCGAAGCTGCCCCAGCGTCTCTTCGATCAGCGCCTCGTAAGCCCTGCGAACAGCGGGGTTCGTGGGGTCATCTTTCATTTGCTGGTAAGCAGCCGCAACTAGCCTTGCTCTGTCTTTATTTAGCTCTGGATATCCTGTGACATCATATCCATCCCCAGCGTCTATGCCACGCTCCTTCATATATCTTGATGCAGCGTTTTGTATTTCTGCGATGGGCCTAGCCTCTACGCGCACCGCGCCCCTGCCTTCTGTTGGGATGACAGTGCTTAGTGGCCTACCAGTTGGGCCAAGATTGGTCTCTGCTCCCCTTCCTGCGGCCTCTACCAACCCACCCTGACTTGGAGTTTGAGCGCCAACGCGAACAGGGGCTGTTTTTGCTAATCGGCTACTTTGCTGTGCAAGTTGCGACAATCCACCATAAAAAGGCGTTGCGTATTGTTCTGCAAATTCCAAAAGAGCTAATCCTGTTTTACTTGCCCTGTCTTCTTGGTTTTCGCTCATAAATGGAACCATTTCTGTGGCGACACCTATGCCAGTAGTTAAACCGCCCATGACAGCATTTAATGTTGCTTGACCAAGATCATTCATGCCGCCCAACAAAAGAGCGGCCTGCCGACCACCAGCATATTTATCCCAAGATGAAAATGCGGATTTTGCTGTTCCTTCCCCTGTTATAGCTTGTTTGGCAATATCTCCGATTGTTGAGAACAAGCCTTTTCCAGTTCTGATCGCAAAATTGTCAAAGTTTGGGCCGCTAAATGGGTCTCTTTGTGCCGCCTGCCTTGCCAAGTTTGCATCCATTCGCGCCCTGTATTCTGGGCTGTATGTATTATCAGCCCGTGGAATACCGCTTTCCATCGCGTCTTGTGTTTTTTGATACTCTTCATATTGCGCCATTTCCTGAAGAGTTGGGACAGTGCCGTCATCATACGCAAAATTGCTTTGTGGAAATGGATCGCCTTTGCTGGGATTTCTGTCTTCCAACATTGCATTTTCAAATGCTATACGCCGCAACATGGCTTGTTGTTCTTGCTCGTACTGATCAATTTCTTGCAAAGTCGGGACAGTACCTTCTCTTGGCCCTGATAAATATTGCACTCCCCGCTGTGGAAACGGGTCTCCAGCACTTGGATTTCCCTGTTCAAGCCTAGCGTTCTCAGCCGCTTCAAACGCCCGAAACTCTTTTCGCATAGCGTCAGCCGCAGCCTGCGAGGGAATGTTTAGCTGTCCATCGGGCCGATACGCGCCATCTGAAAAGTTTTCTTCTTGCCGTCCGTCTATTGTCAAAAGTGCCATATTATCACCACGCCTTGCATGACCAGTATCTGGCCTTTGTTTTCGGGCCGGGGTTATCACAATTGTGACGCGCCCTGAAATTAGATCGTCGGCCTTTCTGGTTTTTCTTGATTTTCATGTTGGGGTCGCCAAAGGTCACGCGCTTTACCCTGTCGCCGTCCGTAACGTACACCACAGACTTTTTCTTGCCGTAGCTGGTTTCGCCCTTCGCAATCCTGCGCGGCTTGTTCAGTGTGACGCTCTTTCCCTTGTACGTTGCCATTCAATAAATCCTCGCCTTGTCAGGATCGACCAGCCTTGGAACACAGTATGCAACGCCAAAATCTTTTGTATTGCTGTGGTATCCGTAGCGCCTCACGATTTCTCTTG
>Ga0208644_1002707_pt1 | contig 14048 bp, 19 predicted proteins | sample VirMetDEL_Nov_18_FD_184517 | JGI IMG/M metagenome (GOLD analysis project Ga0208644, IMG submission 184517) | Aqueous microbial communities from the Delaware River and Bay under freshwater to marine salinity gradient to study organic matter... | ecosystem: Environmental > Aquatic > Marine >... | reverse complement strand
TAGATCGGAAGGGTAGATTTTTGGAGCGGATTGGGTTTGAGCCTATTGGTGGCTTATATGCGAGGGATTTGGTTTAATGGGTTTACCTGGTTTTATTATAGGCGCGGTCATCATTGGTAGCGGCGGCGGTGGTGGCGGCGGTGGTGGTGGTGGTGGTGGAGAGACTGCTCCACCGACGCCAGATGATTTTGCGACATGGAGTGCGGCGAACAAGCCTGACGCGGATTTTAATGACCAGTTTAGTAGTTATGTAAATTATTTAAACGAGGATCAGTTTGGTTTAACGGCAGAGGAGCGTGGTGCGTATATACCGGAGCATGTTGTTTCTGATTATACGCAGAAGATTCACGCTACTGAAGCGGACATGAAGAACGATGATCGTTCGTTTTATGACCAGCGTCTTCGTGAGGGTGTGACGGATTTTGACAGTTGGTTGTCTAATGAGAGCGATGATGTAAAGAACGCGGATTACGGATCTCAGTACCAGCGGTATAAGAACCAGACGAATGCGATATTGAATCAGCGGCCTGCTTGGATGGGTGAGGATGATTCTTCATATACGACGTTTAGTTCGTATGATCCAGGTTTGTTTGTTGCTGGTGAGGATTATGGGAATTTTGCTGGTTCGTATCGGAGTAGGGATGATGCGGATAGTGCGTTCAGGAATTACTATGCGGAGCAGATTGGGAATTTTGGTTACGGTAATCTGATTCAAGAGGACATGGACAACGCGGGTTATTTGTCTGCGTATAACGAGGCGAAGGCTCGGAATGAGTATGGTTCGTTGATCACGGATCTTGGTTATGGTTCCACTTATGATTCGAGCATGACCTCTGCTCAGTTGGAGGCGTTGTGGAATGATGTTCAGCAGCGTCATGAGTACAAGGGTTTGCTGGATGAGATGGGTTATGAGTATGATCCATCGGACGATGCGACGAGTTTGGGTTATTTGTATAATCAGGCTTTGGCGATTGAGGACACGAAGGCGAAGTTGGATGCTGCGCAGGACGCGTATAGTATTTTAGAGGGGACGTACAACACCACTGTGGGTGAGATGGGCGAGTTGCAGGGCGAGTTTGATACTTTGTTTGGTGACTATGGTTCGTTGACCACGGATTATGGAACGTTGCAGGATACTTATGACACGTTGAGTACGAATTACGGGACGTTAGAGGGGACGTACAAGGACACGAAGGACGCGTTGGATACGAAGGCTGGTGAGTATGACACGTTAAGTGGGTTGTATGATACTCTTACGTCTAATTACGGAACGATGACCACGGACTATAACACTGCGATTGGTAATTTGGGTACGTTGCAGGATAATTACGACCAGTTGGACAAGGATAAGACTGCGTTACAGGGGACGTATGACGAGTTATTTGGTGATTATGGTACGTTGTCCACGGACTATGACACGTTGAGCGATGATTTTGCCACGTTGACGAGTACGCAGGCGAAGACGTTGTCTGATTTGGAGGCGGAGCAGGCTACGGCGGCGGGTTTACGGACGCAGGCTCGTCAGAATGCGACGGTAAACTTTTTGACGGAGAGTGCGGCTGACAAGGAGGCTCGGATGGCGAGTGGATTTGAACCGCTTCAGCCTCCGGCGCAGCAGGAGTACACGCAGGCGATGGATGCGTTGGGTCAGACGGGTCTGGATCCGAATGCGTATGCGGCGGCTCCGATAGATTTCACGGGTGGGTTTGATCCGACTATCTTTCAGACTACTCCGATGGGCGGTCAGATGGGTCCTGATGCGTATGGTACGACGGATTACACGGATATATTTGCTGGACCTCAGATGGGGTTACAGCCTTTGGGTTTGGACGTTGCGCAGCCGTTCAACCCGTATTTTGAAGCATTGAACCAAGAGTACGGGGTAGACTTTGGTCTTCCGGCGATAGGGGGTCAGAAGAGATGAGCTTATTAGACGACATATCCATGGGCCTTGGGTTCAAGAAGCCGGACGACGCGTATCACGAGCGGACGGCGGCTACGATTGAGCGGACTCAGGGGTCGAGTGCGGCGGATAGATATCGTGCGAATAACCCGCCGTCGGGATCGGGATCGGGATCGGGTTCTACGGGATTGCCTGAAACGGCTAATGTTCGCCCTGTACTCCGCCCTGATATTATTGAGCGAGATGACAAAGGGAATATCACGAGCGCGACCTATTCTCCTGAACGACAGCCTACGTTTCAGCAGTTAAACCCTGCGGTATCTTCCGGTCGAACGGATGAATACTCTTCGGATTATTTAACGTTGCCTGCGGCAAAGCAGGACGGAATTATGGCAATGGCAACGAGTTTGCCACAAAGAGCTTTGGGTTACCTTGGTGGGGCTCGGGCGGACGATCCGGTTGTAAACATTGTTGACGGGAAGCCTATTTATCAGGACTCTCAGGGTCGTACCTATTCTTATAACGCGCTAGGTTTGGCGTATAATACAAAGGATGCGAACACTTTAGACGAGGACCCATCTCAGGTAGAGCGTCGTGAGGAGGCAATGCGGAGTTTAGGCTCTGGGGATGATGACGGTGGCACGGGCATTATTGATGATTTGTTGGAAAATGATTCTGAGACCACGGACCCCTGTCCTGATGGGTATGTTTACGACAGTGAGCAGATGATGTGCGTGATTGATCCGACGACGGGTCTTACGCCGGACTTGCCGAGCATTGAGTTGCCTGACCCAACGGTTCCTGTTTCAGACTACACACAAGTGGCGAGTAATTTTATACCAACCCCACTACAACCCACGGCTCCAAATCCCATTCAGCAGCAGTTGACGCAGATGAATAGGATGATGCGTGGCCCACAGCAGCCGCAGCGGCAGCGCAGCGGGTTGGCGGGAGCTAACACGGGGATTATGCAGGTACGTCCGTGAACTTACAGGCTCTTCCAGAAGACGCATTAAAGGAGATCTTGGCGCTTACGGAAGCCAAGAAGAAGCTGGATCTTCGGGAGGAAGCCTCTGAGAAGTTCATGCCGTTTGCGCATCACGTCTACGAGAACTTCATTGAAGGTCGGCATCATAGGCTGATTGCTGAAAAACTTGAACGTGTTGCACGAGGGGAACTCAAGCGGCTTATAATTAATATGCCGCCTCGTCATTCGAAGTCTGAGTTTGCAAGTTACTTGATGCCTGCTTGGTTCTTGGGCCGGAATCCAAAGCTCAAGATTATTCAGGCAACGCACAATACGGAGCTTGCGGTACGTTTTGGGCGCAAGGTTCGTGATTTGATTGACGACCCTGCGTACAAAGAGGTGTTTCCTGATACGAATTTGAAGGAGGACAACAAGGGTGCGGGTAAATGGCAGACTGACAAGGGTGGTGAATACTTTGCTGCGGGTGTTGGAGCGGCTGTTACGGGGCGGGGTGCGGACCTTTTTATCATTGACGACCCTCATTCGGAACAAGATGCGCTGAGTGAGAGCGCGTTTGACAACGCGTATGAGTGGTACACTTCTGGTCCCCGACAGCGTTTACAACCTGGTGGTGCAATTATCTTGGTTATGACACGCTGGGGTAAGAAGGATTTGACTGGACGCTTAATTCAGTCGCAATCGGGCGATGTCATGGCGGATCAGTGGGAGGTCGTGGAGTTTCCGGCTATATTGCCGAGTGACAAGCCACTTTGGCCTGAGTTTTGGGAGAAGGCTGCACTGCTTTCGATCAAGGCTTCTTTGCCTGTGGGCAAGTGGAATGCGCAGTGGCAGCAGCAACCGACGGCATCTGAGGCTGCGATTATCAAACGTGAGTGGTGGCAAGACTGGGAGGAAGAGAAGATCCCGAGGCTTGACTACATTATACAGGCATATGACACGGCGTTTTCTAAAAAGGAGACGGCGGACTATTCAGCGATTACGACGTGGGGGATATTTAAACCTGAAGAGGGTGGGCCCGACCATGTTATATTGATGGATGCCCGACGAGGTCGGTGGAACTTTCCTGAACTCAAGGAGATTGCCTATGAAGAGCACGAATACTGGGAGCCGGACATGGTGTTGGTCGAAGCGAAAGCGACGGGTACGCCACTTATTGACGAGTTGCGGCTTCGTGGTATTCCGGCATTGGGCTTCTCACCAGGCAAAGGGAATGATAAGGTAACGAGAATGCACATGGTTGCGCCTCTGTTTGAAGCAGGAATGGTGTGGGCACCTATGCACGAAAGGTTTGCTGATGAGGTCGTTGAGGAAGTAGTTTCATTTCCTAATGGCGATCACGATGACTTTTGTGATAGTATGACCCTAGCACTGATGCGTTTTCGTCAGGGTGGGTTTATTTCACTGCTGGGCGAAGACGATGAAGGTTTAGAATGGAGGCCCCGTAAAAGGGAGTATTATTGATGGCAAGAGCACCAAACATGGTTGATTCGGGGTTAAACCTCGACGACACAATGGGACTTCCCGATGTGGAGATTCCGGTAGATGCGCCTATGGAATTTCCTGGTGGTGCCGAAGTCATTGACGACGGACAGGGTGGCGCGATCATACAAGCCCTTGCTGACGCTCAGAACCTGCCTTCGCAGGAGGAGCTTATTCCGTTTGACGCAAACCTTGCTGAGTTTTTGGATGACGGCACTTTGGGTGAGTTATCTAGTGAGCTTCGTGGTTTGTACGAAGAGGACTTAGATTCACGCTCTGAGTGGGAAGAAACGTATGTTCATGGTCTGGATCTGTTGGGGATTAAGACTGAGGAGCGCACGACTCCGTTTGAGGGGGCGAGTGGCATTACGCATCCGATGGTTGCGGAGAGTGTGACGCAGTTCCAAGCGCAAGCGTATAAGGAGTTATTGCCAGCGGGTGGTCCGGTTCGTACTGGGGTGCTTGGTGCAAAGACGCCTGAGAAGGAAGCGCAGGCAGCGCGTGTCAAGAACTTTATGAACTACCAGATTACTGAGGTGATGGAAGAGTACGATCCGGATATGGATCAGTTGTTGTACTATCTCCCGCTGAGTGGTTCTACATTTAAGAAAGTATATTTTGATCCGACGCGGCAACGTGCGGTATCGAAGTTTATTCCTGCACAGGATTTGGTTGTTCCATATTCGGCATCTGATTTGATGACTGCGAACCGTGTGACGCATGTGCTTCGGATGGACGAGAACGATGTGCGTAAGATGCAGGTTGCGGGGATGTACCGTGAGGTAGATTTGCAGGCGTCTTCGGATTTAGAGGAAGATCCTGTTCGTCAGAAGGTTAACGAGTTAGAGGGTTTATCTAAGAACTACAGCGACGATGTTCTGACGGTTTTGGAAATGCATGCCGATCTGGACATCGAGGGTTTCGAGGATATGGACCCTACGACCGGAGAGCCTACGGGTGTGAAACTGCCGTACATTGTTACGATAGATCAGACTTCCGGTGAGATACTGGCTATTCGCCGCAACTATGCGATGGACGATCCGATTAAGCGTAAGCGCCAGTATTTTGTACACTACAAGTTTACACCTGGTTTGGGTTTTTACGGCTTTGGTTTGATTCACATGATTGGTGGTTTGGGCCGAGCGGCAACGAGTTTGCTGCGTCAGTTGATTGATGCGGGTACTTTAGCCAACCTTCCCGCTGGATTTAAGGCCCGTGGAGTACGGGTACGCAACGACGATGAGCCGTTACAGCCAGGAGAGTTTAGGGACATTGACGCGCCTGGTGGTAGCATCAGAGACGCTATTGTGCCTTTGCCGTACAAGGAGCCGTCAGCAACTTTGGCACAAATGTTGGGTGGATTGGTTAGTGACGGGCGTAGGTTCGTTGCGTTAGCTGACCAGCAGATGTCGGACATGAATCAGGAAACGCCCGTGGGGACTACGGTTGCCATGTTGGAGCGTGGAATGAAGGTGATGTCTGCGATCCATAAAAGGCTGCACTACGCGCAGAAGGCTGAGTTTAGGCTTATGGCGCGTATCTTTGCGGAAAACCTGCCGCCAGTATACCCCTACGAGGTGGCGGGTGCTCCTTCTGAAGTGAAGGCGCAAGACTTTGACGCTCGGATCGATGTTCTCCCAGTCTCGGATCCAAATATCTTCTCTATGTCGCAGCGCATCACGTTGGCCCAGACTCAACTCCAACTGGCCCAATCTAATCCTCAGATGCACAACCTTCACGCGGCGTATCGTAGAATGTATCAAGCGTTAGAGGTGCAGAATATTGATGAGATCTTGCCTCCTCCCCCACCGCCTCCCCAGCCTATGGATCCAGCGGTAGAAAACGGAAGGTTGATCAATGGTCAGGCTCCGCAGCCGTTTCCACAGCAGGATCATGATGCACACATTCAGTCACACTTGGCGTTGCTTGAGTTGTCTGTATTGCAGAACGCACCTCCTGTTTTGGCGGCACTGTTTGGTCATGTGTTGCAGCATGTGAGCATGAAGGCTCGTGAGATGGTGGATGCAGAAATAGCGGCTCTGAACGAGGAGCAGGGCATGAACCAGCAATCACAGCAAGAACAAATGCAGCAAATTCAGTTGCTGGCGCAGACAGGTGCTTTGGACCCAGCGTCGGCGCAGCAGATGATGATGCAAGCACAACAGAACGCACCAGTTCAGTTGCAAACGCAGTTTAGTCCCGAGCAGGTAGAGGCACGGGTTGCGCAGATAGAGGCGGAGCTTATTAAGGAGCTTACGCCGTTGATGACGTATAAAGGTCAGGACGCCGCAGAAAACGATCCATTGGTTGATATCCGGATGAAGGAGTTATCGATCAAGGAGATGGAAGCGAACCACAAAGCTGCCTTGGATCAAGCGAAGTTGGAGCTTGAGGGCATGAAAGTGGAGCAACGTGCGGTTACGGATGCGGCTCGGATGGAGTTGCAGGAGCAGATTGCGGATGAGCGGAATGAAGTAAACCGTGAACGCATTGATGTGCAACGTCAAGCCGTGGAGCAACGAGATGCCACTCAAAGCGGGTAGTTCTGATAAAGTCGTCAGTCAAAACATAAAGACGGAGATGGCTGCGGGTAAGCCGCAGAAGCAGGCAGTAGCCATCGCCTTGGACAAAGCGGGTCGGAGTAAGTATGCCGACGGTGGTTTTGTCAACAAACGGTTCAGCCCTATCGCTAGGCCGCAGAGGTTCGCCGGAGAGTTTTGATGTGCGTACTTGTGTTCGTAGCATACGGGCACATGTGGATAGATGGCTACGGTAGTTGGTTCTACAAAGCCTGTAGGTATGACTGCGGCTCGAAAACCTTCGGATATTATGATAGGGTATACAGGGTGGATCCTGATTACCGTTGTCCTACGAGGTTTTACAAAGATGATAGATCCAATTACAGCCGTGGGTATGGCGACGAGCGCATTCAACGCCATCAAGAAAGGGATTGCCGTAGGCCGTGACATCCAAGATATGTCAGGCCAACTTTCCCAATGGGGAAAAGCCTTCAGCGACTTTTCGTATGCAGAAGACAAGGCACAAAATCCTCCTTGGTACAAGTTTAGTGGCAGTGACGAGGAAACTGCGTTACAAATTTTCACTCAAAAGAAAAAAATGGAGCAGATGCGAACTGAGATAAAGAACTTTATTTCTTGGAACTATGGTCCGTCTGCGTGGGAAGAGGTGTTGTATATTGAAGCGCAGATGCGCAAGCAACGTAAAGAGGAGTTGTACCGCAAAGAAGAATTAAAACGTAAGATCATAGAATGGGTAGTGGGTCTATTAGCAGCAGCCATTGGCATAGCGGTAATGGGCTTTATACTTTGGATGATTGGTAAAGGCCAAGGTCGATGGTAAATGCGACTGGTGCAAGTAGGTAGATTGCGATGGATTGTATATGATGAGAGAGGCAAGATTGTGATTATAACGCATCATCGTAGAATAGCGGAATGGGTAATCGAAAGGGGCGGCTGTGGCTGATGGTCTGACAGGTGTAAGCAACATGCCTTTTAATGTAGGTAGCGACATACACGCTCAAACGAGGGCGCGTGAGCGCATAGAAACGCATCTGGTAGAGCAGAGGGTAGAAAAAGAGCATCGGGCTAATCACAGCCACTTAGAGTCGCTCCAGAAGCAAAGATTGGACTTACAGCAAAGTTATGATAGGTTTGGGCGCAAGACTACAGCGGATAGGCCGCAAGGAACGAAGTTAAACATAGAGGTGTAACATGGCGAATACCTTTGAAAAGATTCTGCAATACAAGCTCATGCCACGTTTTATGATGGTTGTTATGACGATTATGTATATCCGCGTGATCGAATGGGGAATGAGTTTGGATGACTTGTCAACGCAGCAATCTGCAATGATTTCAGTAGTCAGCGGGGCGATGACCGGAACCATAGCCGTTTGGCTGGGGTCGGAGAAATGAGTATCTTCACGGCGGCATTGGGGCCGATAGCAAATCTTGCTGGATCGTGGCTGCAAGGTAAAGCCGATAAGAACGCAGCCGAAGCGGAGCTAAAGCTAACGGAGGCGAAGGCGAAAGCTCAGATATTATTGTCGGAAAAAACAAGCGTTGCCGATTGGGAGCGCATCATGGCAGAGGGCGCTAAGTCTAGCTGGAAGGACGAATTTTTCGTAATTGTTTTGTCAATTCCACTTGTGCTTGCGTTCATACCAGGTGCTGAAGGCTGGGTTGATCGTGGGTTTGAGCAGCTTTCAAAAGCTCCGGACTGGTATTTTTACAGCCTTGGAATTGCAATTTCAGCCAGTTTTGGTGTGAGAGGGGCGCAAGCCTTTTTTAAGAGGAAATGATATGAGTTTTAAACTTAGCAGACGCAGCCTTGATAGGCTTGAAGGAATTGACGATAGGTTACAAGAAGTTGTGAAGATGGCTATCACGCTCACGAATACCGATTTCGGTGTGGTGCAGGGGATGAGAACCATTGAGCAGCAGAAAGAACTTGTTGCCAAAGGTGCCAGCAAAACTATGAAGTCTAAGCACCTTGAGGGCAAGGCATTCGATATCATGGCCTTCATAAATGGCAGGGCGAGTTGGGAACTTTCGCTCTATGATGATCTAGCTGACGCCATCAAGGAAGCCGCCACTACTCTTGGTGTTCCAATTTGTTGGGGCGCAGCGTGGGGTACACCTGACATGCCGTATCCAATGGACATTCGCAAATGGGAAGGTACAATGGAAGAAGCAATGAATGCGTACATAGACTTGCGCAGATCACAGGGGCGTCGTCCATTTATCGATGGTCCACATTTTGAACTGATAGATTAGGATATCCCATGCCACAGAAAAGAAAGCCAAGTTTTACCCGAGAACAGCTAGATCAGTTTATGTCTGGATCTACAGGAGCGGAGGCCATGGGGCACACGAAAAGCCCTAATGCTGGAAAACAAGGGTTTATGGCGCAAGAGGTGGAAAAACTGTTGCGTAAAAACCCAGAGATTTTTGAAGAGATGCTTGACGAGGAAACGCAAAAGTTTTTTGCGGGGGGCGATGTTCGATACAACTCTAGCCGTGGGAAGACATTCTAATGCCTAGTATTATGATCAGCATTATACCGGACGGTATTCCGGTAGATAAGATGCAGGATGGTGATGACGGTGGTCCAAGCTGCCCTATGGCAACGCAGGACGCTGAGATCAATATGGAAGCGCAGGAGATTGCTATTGCGGAGGCGAACTACCGTGACCCTTCGGCGGACGGCGGTTTTAAGCTAACGGAAGTTTGTGCTAACTGTGGTGCGTATAACCAAACGGACGATATGCTTGAATGTATTGGCGATGAGTCTGGAGATTTAGGATACTGTCAGATGTACAAATTTATGTGTCAATCCGACCATGTTTGTAATGATTGGGTCAAGGGTGGCCCGATTAAATCTATGGCAGAAGGCGCGGAGCACGATATTCTTTAATGGACCTTGTTGCTTTCTCGACATATATGTATAAGCTACTACAAGAGCGCGAACAAGATATTGCAAGTGCTCTTGCGCATGACGCTGCCAAAGATTGGGAGCAGTACAAGCTCATGGTAGGTGAGATACGGGGCCTGACCTACGCTCGTGAGGAAATTAAAGCCCTGCTGGAGAGACACGCAGACGATGTCGAAGACCTTATATCTTCCTGAACATGTCGCGCAGAAAATGAAGAAAGAAAAAGAGGCCGTAAACGCGGACTCTTCTTCCGTAGACAGCGCGTATGTAGACACGCGGAATCGAGTTTTAGATCCCGCTCTTTTAGACAAACCTTTACTTGAACGTCTCCCGCAACCAACTGGTTGGCGGGTTTTAGTTATGCCCTATCAAGGGGCATCTAAAACTCAGGGAGGCTTGCACATTCCTGACGAGATTCGGGACCGAGAAGCGGTAGCGACGGTTGTTGCTTACGTTTTGAAGGTTGGGCCGTTGGCCTACAAAGATCCGGATAAGTTCGGGAAAAAGGGAGAACCTTGGTGCGAAGCAGGCCAGTGGGTATGCATTGGTAGATACTCTGGGTCACGGTTTAAGATCGACGGTGGAGAGGTTCGTATTATCAATGACGATGAGGTTATTGCTACGATCCATGAGCCCGACGACATCAAGCATGTTTAGGAGAAACTGATGGCGGAAGAACAAGAAGTCCTTGAGAATGAAGACGAGGGCGTAGAAGTTGAGGTAGAGTCTCCCGAAGAGGAGAATACAGAAGCGGCGGCTCCGGTTGAAGAATCGGATTCGGATGACGGTGAGCTTGATAGCTATAGTCAGAAGGTGCAGAGCCGCATCAAAAAGTTGACTGAGAAGTACCGCAAAGAAGAGCGGGACCGTGAGGAAGCGGTGCGTATGGCGCAACAGCTTCTTAATGAAAACAATCAGTTAAAAAATCGTATGCAGAATTTGGACAAAGGGTATTTAGCTGAGTACAGCACTCGGTTGGAAACTCAGATGGCTGCTGCGAAAAAGTTGTATCGCGAAGCCTATGACGGCGGCGACACAGAAAAAATGTTGGAAGCTCAAGAAGCATTGTCGAAAATGTCGATTGAGCAAGAAAGATTGCGTTTGGCGAAGCAGCGTTCTGAACGTGCGCCTCAACAACCCCAACAACAGCCTGCGCAACAACAGGCGGCACCGCAACCACAAGCTAAACCAGACCCGAAGGCACAAGGCTGGGCGGAGAAAAATGATTGGTTTGGCAGTGATGAGGTGATGACATATGCAGCTTTTGGTATACATCGCAAACTCGTAGAAGAGGAAGGGTTTGACCCAGCAAGCGATGAGTATTATACTGAGGTTGATCGTCGGATGCGTTCGGAGTTTCCGCACAAGTTCCAGACGAAGAAATCGAGCGGAGCACAGGTCGCACCTGCTGGCGCTTCGGCAACTCGCAGTACCGCAAAACAGGGGCGCAGGTCGGTTAAACTATCACCGTCACAAATAGCGATGGCGAAACGTCTAAACGTACCGCTAGAAGAATACGCTAAATATGTGAAGGAGTAACACATGGCTGACAAAAGAACCCCGCGCTCCGGCGCAACTCGCGAATTAGATTCGCGCCGTAAACCATGGGCACCGCCCAGTCACCTTGCAGCACCTGAAGCCCCAGAGGGTTTTGTGCATCGTTGGATACGAGTTGCAATGCGTGGTGAGGAAGACAAAATGAATGTCAACGCCAAGCTACGCGAAGGATGGGAACCCGTCCGGAAAGATGAGTATCCAGACTATGAGGCCCCTGTTATTGACGATGGTCGGTACGAGGGTGTGATTGGTCAAGGCGGACTGATGCTGTGTCGCATACCTGTTGAAACAGTAGCAGAAAGAACTGCATATTACGGGGGCAGAACCCGCGAACAGATGACTGCTGTAGATCAGGACCTTATGAAGGAGCAACATCCTTCAATGCCGATAACGAATAATCGGCAAAGTCGTGTATCATTCGGAGGATCTCGTAGAGACTCCGACTAACTTAGAGGATTGCTACAATGGCAAACACTAACGGTGCTTTCGGACTACGTCCGATCGGTGTAGTCGGTCAGGCTGCAAACACCACTGGTGCGACCGAGTATCGTATCGCCTCTGGAAACACTAACGCGATTTACCAAGGTTCACCCGTAATTCCGCTGTCAACAGGCTTTATTGATATTGTTGGCGCGGCTGCTGGTGGAACGGTAGGTCTACTTGGTGTGTTCTGGGGATGCGAATACGTTTCGTCCACTACTGGTGAAACTATTTTTTCCAATAACTGGCCTGGTTCTGGCGCGGATTCTAACCATCCCGTCAAAGCCTTTGTGTATGACAACCCAATGCAAACATTTGTTATCGCATCAGACGCTTCGTTGACTAGCGAAGCAACTGCGCGTGGGCATGTGTTCGCAAACGCAAACTTTGCAACGGCTACTTCTGGTTCTTCTACCACAGGTATCTCTTCTGCTAAGTTGGGTGTTAGCACAATCGCCACCACTGCTGCGCTGCAACTGCGTATCATCGGAATCCAAGATGATCCAGAAAACAGCGATTTCACAGCGGCTGGTATCCCTGTAATCGTTCGATTGAATAACAGCTTCAACTCCGCCAATGGTGCGATTGTTGCTGGTACTCCATCGACTACTGGCGTATAAGGAGACTAACTTATGGCTATCTCTCGCGCACAACTAGCGAAAGAGTTGGAACCTGGTCTCAACGCCTTGTTCGGTATGGAGTACAGTAGGTACGAAGACCAACATGCAGAGATTTACACAACAGAATCTTCTGATCGAGCATTCGAAGAGGAAGTTATGTTGAGTGGTTTCGGCGCAGCACCAACCAAGTCGGAAGGTTCTGCAATCAACTACGACGACGCAAACGAAGCGTATACTGCTCGTTATAACCACGAGACTATCGCGTTGGCATTCTCGATCACAGAAGAGGCTATCGAAGATAACCTTTATGATCGTCTAGGCTCACGTTATACTCGTGCGTTGGCTCGGTCAATGGCTCACACAAAACAAGTTAAGGCCGCTGCGGTTCTTAACAACGCATTTACTGCTGGCGCATCTGCTGGTGGTGACGGTGTTGCGCTTTGTGCGACCAACCACCCACTTACATCAGGTGGGACATTTGCCAACGAACCAACAACTGCGGCTGACTTGAACGAGACTTCTTTGGAAGACGCGTTGATCAGCATTGCAGGGTTTGTTGACGAGCGTGGTCTTAAAGTCGCGTTGCGCGGCACCAAGTTGGTCATCCCACGTCAACTGCAATTCGTTGCAGAGCGTTTGATGGTATCAAACTTGCGTGTTGGCACAGCCGACAATGACACTAACGCTATCCGTTCAATGGGTATGTTACCAAACGGTTACGCCGTTAACGACTTCCTAACGGACCCAGATGCGTTCTTCGTCATGACAGACGCGCCTCGTGGATTTATCCACTTCGAGCGTACGCCAATGACTACTGGCATGGAAGCAGACTTCGATACAGGTAACATGCGCTTCAAAGCGCGTGAGCGTTACTCGTTCGGTTTCTCAGACCCACGCGCAGTATTTGGTTCGCCAGGTGCATAAATCTGTGCTATAGTGTAGGGGGTACTTTCATATACCTCCTCCCTGATAGACTGGGGCTACTTCGGTAGCCCCTTTCTTTTTATCTGAAACTTCTGTATGGTTAATTTATCCCTGACAGTTGCATTGGGCGACTGACACTAGCCAAGACAGGAGATCAACATGGCTAATTCAACTTTTTCAGGTCCTATTCGGGCAGGAAACATTAAAAACACAACAGGAACTACTGTTGGTTCGGACATTGCCAACGTAGGTTATGTTGTAATGATGCAGACGCACACCATGGATCTTTCTGGTGGCGCGATTGCAGCGGGTTCGACTGACATGGTCATCCCAGCAAACTCAAAAATTATTGATTGTATTGTTGATCTATCAACAGCGGCGAATGCTACAACCAACATTAGCGTTGGTGACACCGTTGGTGGTGCAACTACAATCCTTAACACTTTGGCAACGGGCACAACTGCGGGTCTCAAGACTGTCACTACACAAGGTGGTGGGACAGGCGAGTGGGCTAACACAGGAACCTCGGATTTAAAGCTGACGGTTACAAACAGTGCAGCAACTACTGCGGGAGTTGCCGTAATTACAATCTTGTATGCACAGGCATATAACACTGTAATTCGTCCGTAAGGAGATAACTCATGGC
>Ga0208644_1002703_pt1 | contig 14059 bp, 22 predicted proteins | sample VirMetDEL_Nov_18_FD_184517 | JGI IMG/M metagenome (GOLD analysis project Ga0208644, IMG submission 184517) | Aqueous microbial communities from the Delaware River and Bay under freshwater to marine salinity gradient to study organic matter... | ecosystem: Environmental > Aquatic > Marine >... | reverse complement strand
GAAGCGACACCCGGAATACCAGATTCTGAACCCCGAGCTATCCCAAAAGATGACAACTTGTCATACATTCCATTTGAAGAATTCCAAAAAACTTTAAATAATTGATAAAAAACACTTGACATTGTCATTTTTTATTCGTAAATTATATGGGATGCTTAAAAATAAGCGCTGGAATTTCTTGGATTAGTGCTCTGATGAGCTTTGATATACCCCTTAAACCCCATCATTTATTCATTTTATGCGCCATTGGGAGCTAAGTCTGACATAATGACAGACGGCGGGCAGTCCAAATAGCGATTATGCGGGCACTCTAAATCCTATATATAACACTACTATAAGTAATACTTAGCTCCAAGGTGCAATCGCTACCACAATTCTTGACCCCCCTACCCCCTTGGTTTGTCGTTAATCACGGCGCCAGATGGCAGTATATAGCGATTCGGACTGGTTTTTATATCGAGGTCAATTTTTAGTCCTATGGGAATTATTAACACCTTTATTCGTATCACGAAGCGTTGGATTCTGATGATTAGCGATGATGTCTTGGAGCTAATCTTTTTTGTGTATTTGATTATTCTTCTCTATACTTATCTATATGAACAACAACACAATACAAGAATCACGCAGTACCATTATAGACAAAGTGGCACAATATCTGCATTGGTTAACCATTCCTAAACAAGAATTTAATAATATGCCTATATGTCCTTTTCTGGATAAAGAATTAAAACAAGATTTATTGTATATCGATATATGGTATCCACACGAATGTTCTTTTATGGATATTATGGAATCCTTTTTACTCTCTAATAAGAACAGCGCTCTCGTTATATGTCCCAATACCCATACTATTGATTATTCTGAGGTTTCCCGAAAAACCATACAAACTCAAATCACCGACCTACTGCGTAGGAATCCACAAACCGATTATTTAAAATCAATGATATTCTCACCTTATGAAGATTTTGAAGTTGCTGGTGTCAAGACCAGAAGTAATGCTCCGTACTTTTTAATTAATGTTGCCCCGACCAAACAACTGGGTAAATCACATAAAGACTTACAGAAGACCAAATATTTTGATAACTTTTCAGACGAAGAAAGGAAGAAACTAAATGTTAAATAGCGTTAAACTTTGCGTAAACTTTGTCGGGTGGTCGTCGTGAAATACGATTCCCAATGTTGTGGTGCTGAACCAAGTGGTTCCACTACAAGACAACCAAACGGATATGAAGCCGGTATATGTTCAAAGTGTTTAAGAATCACAGATTTTAATGAACGACCAGAACACCAATACACAACACCATATCAATCAATTAATGAACGACTAAATTCTATTGATGATAAATTAGATAGAATTGAACAATTGGTTATGAAGTTCTGGGATGTTCCAGAATCAGGTTTTGATGTTATGGATAAAGAAATTGAACAACCACAAAAATAAATTACATTTTCAGAAATTTCAATTATATATATTATTGCGGTTATAGAATAATGTAGTTCGATTGACTTCCAGTTAATAGGTTCAAGTTCATACTTGATAACCGCTCTAACAATTAAAAAGAAAGTGGGTTATAAATATGCCGAGATATAAAAAACATTCTCATCAAATACCAGAGAACTTCAGAAGAAGATGTGAAGATACTCAATCAGTTAAACAAGTTCAACACAGATATATTAAAGTGCCAGCAGACTGGACATCAAAAGGTAAAAAAGGTATTCAAGACTTTGCCGATATCCCAGGTGCAGTAGTTCAGAACTATTCATCTATCGAGGGAGTTCCAGAGGATTTAAGAGAAGAATTTATCAACTCTTATACTGAGGACGATTTTATTAAATTATAATGAGAACACCAATCAGATATGCTGGTGGTAAATCCAGAGCGTTTGATTTTATATCGAGTTATATTCCGTTCTGGCCAAGACCTAAAAGAATCATCAGTCCGTTCTTCGGTGGTGGTTCATTAGAGGTTCGTTGGGCAAGTGAACTCGGAATAGAAGTTCAAGGATATGATGTGTTTAATGTATTGGTTAATTATTGGAAACATCAAATCAACAATCCAAAAGGTTTATACAATATACTGAAAGGATTGGAACCAACCAAAGAGCAGTATGACGAAATCAAAGACATACTATTGCATTGGGATAAGGTTCAAGAGTTATTTAAAAATTGGAAGACCGACCATTACGACAGAACATCTAAACCATTAGATGATGAGTTGGGGGCAGCTTATTATTGGTTCAATCATAATCTAAGTTATGGCCCAATGTTCTTAGGTTGGTTTAGTTCTATATATTTAAAGAAAGATTCATTGTATGAAAACTCAATCAATAGAGTGAGAGATTTTTCAGTATCGAATCTTTCAGTAGACTGCGGGTCTTTTGAAGACACTATTACTGCCCACGATAATGACTTCTTATATTTAGACCCGCCTTATTTTATGGAGTCAAAGGAAGGAGATGATGACAACAAGATGTTCAAAGCAATATACCCGAACTCTAATTTTCCAGTTCATCATACTCACTTCGACCACGAGAAACTAAGAGATTTATTACATTCACATAAAGGACAATTCATATTGTCGTATAATGATTGTGAATGGATTAGAGAGAATTATAAAGACTTTGAATTTAAAACACCAGAGTGGAATTATAGTTTCCAAGCAGGTGAAACAAGAATTGGTAAGAATAGACCAGATGGACAAACATCAAAAGATTCACACGAAATATTAATTATTAAAAGGTAGATATGAAAATCTTAGGAATCAACGCACTTAACCACGACGCTGGTATTAGTCTTATAGAAGATGATAAAATTCTATTTGCTGCACATAGTGAACGATATAGTGGTATTAAGAATGATAGTAATCTGAATAAAGAAATGTTTCAAGATATGGAACAATACGGAACACCAGATAAGGTTGTGTATTTTGAAAGACCTTGGATAAAGAAACTCAGACAATTAAAAGCTGGACAATATTCAGAAGTATTCACATTAGATAATTTACCACAACGACATTTAGATTCGGTATTGGGTAAAGGAATATATACAATTGACGAATATGTTGACCACCACTTATCACACGCAAGTTCTACTTACTTCACCAGTCCATATACTGAAAGTGCCGTTGTAGTGATTGATGCTATTGGTGAGTTTGATACAATATCTATATGGTATGCCAATGGAACTAAGTTGGAAAAAAGATGGAGTCAATCATATCCACACTCATTAGGATTGTGGTATAGTGCGATGACACAACGACTTGGATTAAAACCACAAGAAGATGAATTTATTTTAATGGGTATGGCAGCATGGGGTATTCCTAATAAGAAACTACAAGAAGAAATTAGATTAACTTTCTTTGAGGGTGGAGATGATATTAGATTTGAACTAAATCTACATAGAGGTTGTATGAATTGGAATCCGTCTTGTTTACCAGACGACGGAACTGAACAATGGAAGTTTGATGTAGCACATAATGTTCAAGTAGTGTGTGAAGAAGAGATACTGAAAGTATTTAGGAAAGTTCCCAAGTTAGTTCCTGAAACTAATAACATTTGTTATAGTGGTGGAGTAGCATTGAATTGTGTTGCTAACTCATTAGTCGTAGAAGAATATCCAAACTTATGGATACTACCTAATCCAGGAGATGCTGGTTCATCATTAGGTTGTGCAGCATATGTAGGTGGTGTTCACTTAGACTTTATGGAGAACGGAGCATTCTTAGGTTATGACATCAAAGGAGATTATCCAGTTAAACAAGTAGTTAAGGAATTACTCAAAGGTAATTTAGTTGGTGTTGCCAATGGTAGAGCAGAATATGGGCCTCGTGCATTAGGTAATCGTTCATTGTTAGCAGACCCACGAGGTAAAGACATTAAACAAAAGATGAACGAGATTAAGAACAGACAAGAGTTCAGACCATTTGCACCAAGTGTATTGGAAGAACACGCACACGAGATATTTGATATGCCAACAAAGAAGTCTCAGTTTATGCAATATGTAGCACCTTGTAAGTTCCCAGAACTATATCCGGCAATATGCCACGTTGATAATACTTCTCGTGTTCAAACCGTGAGTAAAGAAGATAATCCAGGATACTATAAATTGATTAAAGAATTTTACAAAAAGACAGGTTGTCCAATGGTATTGAACACAAGTCTTAACATTAAAGGACAACCAATCGTCAATGACGAAAAAGACGCAGATGAATTTACTAAAAAATATGGAGTGAAAGTATACAGATGAAGATAGGAGTAATCGGTAGAGGTTTCGTAGGTGGAGCTATTACTAATGGATTTGAGAATCAAGGACACAAAGTATTAGTTCACGACACTAAACTAAATACCAAAATAGAAGATGTATTAGAAGCACCACTATTATATATATGTGTTCCAACACCAAGTTCAGAAGACGGGAGTTGTAATACTGATATAGTAGAAAGTGTATTGGGACAATTATCAGAACTTGATTATGAGGGTTCAGTATGTGTTAAGAGTACGATTGTTCCTGGAACAACCGAAAGGTTTAGGTCTAAGTTTAAAAATCTAAACATAGGATTTGTTCCTGAGTTCTTAAGAGAGAAGACAGCAGTAGAGGACTTCTTATATAATAATAATGTATTGGTTATTGGAACTGATGATGAAACTACAAAAGAACTTGTAATTGAATCACACGGAGTTCTACCAACACATACCGTAACAATGACACCAACTGAAGCAGAACTAACAAAGTATTTCAGTAATACTTACAAAGCAATGAGAGTAACATTTGCTAATGCGTTCTACAATCTATGTCAATCAATGGGTAGTGATTACGATAAAGTAAGAGATGCGTTTTTATTTCACGGAGTTGGTGATGGACACTATTTAAAAGTGAATAAACAATTTGGTGGATTCGGTGGAACTTGTTTACCAAAAGATTCCAAAGCACTTGCTAAGTTAGTTGATGACTTAGGATTACCTATGGAAGTATTTAGAGTCATAGTTTCTGATAACGAGATATTTACTAAGACAGGACAAGAAAACAGACAGGAGATATAATGGCAGAAAAGAAAAGATACTTAATAGAAATCACTTATAGTGAATCAAAAGAAGTAGAAGAAATAGTATTAGAGACTGATGACTTGGCTTGGTCAATGAATCAGTATCAAAGAAATAGACAACCATTGACTTGGGAAATGAAAGAAGAAAACTTACCATTATCTTTAAGTCACAAGATGGGTAAACCATACACAACCGAAACACCAGACGATTGTTGTGGGATGCCAGAATATTGTAGTTGTTGTGACTAAAGATTACAACAAATTAGGAGATTATATTTTTCGTCGTATGCAGAAAGAAAATCTGATGAGACGAAATACCCACGCAAGAGAATATATGACAGGGTTGTATTTAACATCATCAGACATACAACGATACATTAATGATTATTATGAATACGGAATTGATTACACCGGAGATGATAATATATCAGCAGATGATATGTGGGATTTCTCAAAACAACCAGTAGACCAAGCAACCGGAAATGATGGTGTGGTTTATTGGGATAGAGAGTTAGGGGAAAAAGAATATTAAAAAAAAGCTTGACATTGATAATTATATTTTGTATATTAATAATCGATGCGTAAAAGTATGAGGAAGGACATACGATTAGTATTCGCTTGTATAGCTCAGTTGGTAGAGCAATTGATTTGTAATCAATAGGTCGTAGGTTCGAATCCTACTACAAGCTCGGGGTTGTAGCTCAGTTGGAAGAGCATCGCACTTGCACTGCGGAGGTCGCTGGTTCGAATCCAGTCAGCTCCACAAATGTTTTATTAATGGTTATACTCTAAGGAGGTGAAGGGAAATGGAAACAGCTTTAGCAGCTCAGGTAGCAATATTAGTTATAATACATGCTATGATTTTAAAAACGTAAATGGAGGTTATATGGATTTAGTAATAGGATTACTAACACTACTTGGTGTTGGTTATTTAATCTATAAAGATAATACGAAATAATAATATGGCCCGGTCGTCTAATGGTCAGGACATCGCCCTTTCACGGCGAAAACCGGGGGTCAGTACCCCGTCGGGCTACAAATGTGGTCGTGGCAGAAAAGTAATGCATAGGATTGCAAATCCTATTTGTGTTGGTGCGAGTCCAACCGACCACTCAAAAAAAATACTTGACAATTAACAATTAATTTATTAACTTAAGACTATTATGAAGAACACGATTATATTTGATTTAGACGGAACTCTCGCTAACATTGACGAGAGAAAACAAAAAGCACAATGGGAGTCCAACGATAAAGCAATGGATTGGGATATATTCTTTGACCCAGAGAATATTAAATTAGACAAACCAAATCCACCAGTAATAAAATGTGCACAGATGTTTCACGAACAAGGATATAAGATTGTTATATTCTCTGGTCGTAATGATAGGAACTTTAAAGAAACTAAACAATGGTTATCCAATCATAATGTTCCTTATGATTTATTAGTATGTAGACCAGACAAATTTAAAGATGAATCTTGGCCAGTAGCCGAGGGTAATCCTGCTACTTACGCTATGAGATTTATGCCAGATGAAAAACTAAAGAAAGTTATGTTGGACACTTTCGTAGATATCAATGATGTCTTTTGTATCTTTGAAGATAGAAAGAAAGTAGTTGATATGTGGAGAGATTTAGGATTAACTTGTTTCGAAGTAAATGAAGCAATATTTTAATGGAGGTTATATGAGTTTAAGATACAGAACAGAAAGATTCTTTGATAGATACAATCATCTAATGGAATTCATTAGAACGATACTTGCTATCATCACCGTTACATTACAACTTATTATATTATCAAGGATTGTATGATAGAGAATTGTAGTAAGTGTAATACAAAAATACCAGACGAAAGAATTCATCTCGGATACCGAGAGTGTGTTGAGTGTAGTTCAGTAGAACCATATTCAGCACACTTGGTATATCCACACAAGACTGGCGCATTCGTTCAACCGGTATCATCAGAAACTAAAAAGAATTTAGATAGATTGGATAGACGAGCAGTCAAGGTTGGTGGTAAGATGTCGGCACCTAATTTAAAAGAGTGGACAATGCCAGAACCTAAACCAATTAAAAAACCTAAACCACAACAAAAAGTTTATTACAATCAAGTAAGTTTTGATGATAGTTATGAACAAACAATCAATACTTATAAAAAGAAAGGTTATGCAGTTACATTAAATTATCTAAAACAATTATTTAGAAAAAACAAAATTACAATGACTACTAAAAATAGTTTAGTCAATACATTAACTACTATTCATATGATGGATAGAAAAACAAGAAAGAGGTATTTGAATGGCTATGTTGGATAATACAGGACATACAAACGGAGAAAAGAGAACTCGTCAAGGAAAAGGAAAGAACACTAAGTATGGAACTAAACCACAAACACACTTAGGAGCAGTTCCAAAAAAGACTTTATCAAAATATAAAAAAAGGAAATAGATGTTTAGTATACTATTTAGTATATTCCAATTTATAGTTGGAACGATTGTTGGTATCATAGGATTGATTGCAATCTATGTATTGTTATTTGAACGGGATAAGTATAACTGATGCCGTTAAGTAGGTGGTCATCACGACACAAGAAAACATTTGGAGAAAAGAAGAAAGAAAAGTGGGACGGAAACTTTCGTTTACCACCTAAACCAGATAGTTATTATATAGAGACAAAAGGTTGTTGTCGTTGGTGTGGTACCACAATACTAAATGAAGACGATACTATCAATATGAGAAAAACTTGGCACGAAGATTGTGCTACTGAATATTTATTAATATATCATAGTGGTGAACAACGAGCACAATTGTGGAATCGTGATAAAGGTATTTGTAATCATTGTGGTAAATTTAGTATGGGGTGGCAAGCAGACCACATCAAACCTTTGGTAGAACAAAAGGGAGTATTAGAAGAAGACTTAGATTGGTCTTATTATAAATTAGAAAATTTACAAACACTATGTAAAAAGTGTCATAGAGTTAAAACAAACTCAGAAGTAGTGTTAAAAGGTAAAGGTAAAGTAAACTATAAAAAATGGAGTAAGTAATGGCAAGAGATATGAGAGAACAATTTATCAAAGCATCAAGATTACACTTTCAAGCTCACATAGAAAAACACAGAATCAATGTTGAGAACTTGTTAGAGAATGCGGTCGGTGTTGGAGAACACGGAGATGTTATGGATACTATTGAAAAAGAGTTAGATGAAGTATCAAGGTATCACGATTTATTAGAGATGTTAGATACATACTTTAATGGTAAATCAAAAAAGAAACTATACGGATAAAGGAATTATAAATGAAAGAACTTAAAGCAACCAGGGTCGTCCCTGGCGATAGATGGCAAATCTTAGATGACCCAGACAATAGAATTTATACTTCGTTGACTGAGTGTTTAAATGCTATCTTCCAACAAACCGGTATGACACAATTCTATATGGACGCTAAAGCAGGAGAAGTTCACATAGAAGATGGAGTTCAACCTAAACCAGAGATTAAAAAATTCTCTTTGTATGGAGAGGAGATATAATTGTATTTAATATATAGTATTGCACTATTGGTTGTAGCAAACATTATAGCGTTCTATCAATTGAATGGACAATTCATTTGGAAAGATAGTTCGTTTTGGAACAACGGAGCATTGATGTCTATCGTTGGAATACCAGTTGGGTATATGTTTTTTTGGGCAACCAAGTTTTCATATGAACACTTTGGTTTCGTATGGAATATGCGTATGATTGGATTTGGTGTAGGAACTATTATCTTTGGTATAATGAGTTATGGTATACTGAAAGAAGTTCCAACACTTAAAACATTTATATGTATATTGTTAGCCGTAGCAATCATTTTAATTCAAGTAACAAATGTGGTAGACAAATGAATAAAGAAAACTTAATAACACAAATCAAAAAGAACTCAAATGAAGTCTATCGTATTTCTGAAAAGGAATACGAAGGCTATCGTTTCATTGATGTTCGAATCTATTATCAAGATAGAAAAACACAAGAGTGGAAACCTACACAAAAAGGTATTTCGATTATGCCAAACAATGCAGGACAAATCATTGAGGGTATAATCAAAGCAATGGAAGTAATGGGTTTTACAAAAGAAGAAGAAAAAGCTTGACATTGTCATTTATTATTCGTAGCATTAGGTATGAATTGTAAAAATTGTAACACTACGGATTTTGTCGGGACTATCTTTTATCCTGCATTATGTATTCCGTGTATAATAAAATTAGGAAAAAAATAAAATAATACTTGACATTGTCATTTATTATTTGTAGCATTACTTATGATGAACAATAATTATACTAACTTTTGGAACGATATTCAAGTCAACACTAATGTTGATATTGATGACAAACCAAAAGTAGACCACATCGCATTAGCCGGTTATCGTAGAGCTATTGCAAACTTTGTCAACATCGTAACTAATCGTTCTGATATTAAAGTTCGTTATCAACAAAACGGAGATTCTTATACAGACGGAAAAACCGTAACGATTGGTTCTAAGATTGACGAAAAGAATTTTGACCACGTTGTAGGATTAGCACTACACGAGGGTTCACACATCTTATTATCTGACTTTAACTTTTTAAGACAACTAAGACAAAACACACCAGAAGAAATTATGATGATTGGTGAAGACTTAGGTTTCACAAGAGGACAAATTGTCGGACACCTTAAAAATATGTTGAACTATGTTGAAGATAGACGAATTGATTATTATGTCTTTACTTCTTCACCTGGATACAAAGGTTATTACCACGCTATGTATGACAAGTATTTCCACTCTAATGCCATTACCAAAGCATTAAGAGATAATACTTTCGGTAATGAACCAACCTTAGAAAATTATATGAATCGTATTATCAACTTCACTAATAAAGAATCTGACTTAGATGCTTTACCAGACTTGAGAAAGATATACAGAAGAATTTTTACATCGGTTAAACACCTTGACGATATGGACGGAGCGTTCAATGTCGCTTGTGATTGTTTAACTTTTGTTTACAACAACATCAAACCTTTACCGGAGTTTGACCCAGAACAAGTTGGTCAAGGTGGTCAAGGTAAAACTGGTGGACAAGGTAGTGGACAATCTAAATCAGATATGTTAGATAAAGCAGCTGAACAATTAAAGAACGGCGACTACAACGGATACCAAGAAACAATGGACGAGATTAGAGCAACTGATTGGACGAAACAAGTCAAACAAGATATGTCTGGTCAACCAATGTCTACTGGTAATGATTCTGAGTTTTCAGACTTAACACCACAACAAGCAAAGACTTTACAAAATGCTTTGAAAAGACAAAAAGAATTTATGGCTGGTCAACAGAAAAAGGTCGGTAGACTTACCAAGAAAGATTCTCGTATTGTTCGTTCTATGGAAGAATCTGGTGTAACTCAAAAACAAGTTGGTGGTGATGTTGAACAATCTAATTGGAGAAGTAATAGTAAAAACTTTACTGGAACAACTCAAGTGTTGTTTGTTAAAAACATTACTCAACAAATGATTGACGATAATGTGTTTCCAAGTTTGTTTGGTAAATCATATTCTTATTATGGTGGTAGAACATCAGACTCAGTTATCAATGGTAAAAAACTTGGAACTCAATTAGGTAAAAAATTACAAGTTCGTTCTGAATCAAGAACTCTTAAAAATTCAAGATTAGATTCTGGTCGTATTGACAAAAGATTAATCGCTGAGTTAGGTTTTGGTAATTCAAAAGTTTTCTCTACGACTTTCGTAGAAAATTATAATGACGCTGTTATTCACATTAGTGTTGACGCTAGTGGTTCTATGGGTGGTGACAAATGGAAAAACACAATGACCGCTGTGGTTGCTATTTGTAAAGCAGCTTCAATGATTAGTGGATTAGATGTAGTGGTTAGTTTCAGAACTACACACTACTCTGGTAATGGTTATGGTAATTCACAACCTATGGTTGCTATCGGATACGATAGTCGTGTTGACAAGTTTAGAAAGATTGAGTTGTTATGGCCTAATCTTTATCCAGGTGGAACAACACCGGAAGGACTTTGTTATGAAGCCATTATGAACGACTTCGTTCCAAGTGCTACGAATCGTGATTCATATTTCTTAAACTTCTCTGACGGAATGCCGATGTTCGGAGATAGTTCATTTGACTACTATGGACACGAAGCTCTACAACACACTAAAAAACAAGTAAAAGAAATCGCTAAAAAAGGTATTCAGATTTTATCTTACTTTGTTGGAGATGACGACAGACACGATGATAACAATATGAGAGATTTCAAAACGATGTACGGAAAAGACGCAGAGTTCGTTGATGTAACTAAAGTATCATCGTTAGCAAAAACTATGAATAATTTATTTTTAAAAAAAGGAAAATAATACTTGACTTTGTCATTTATTATTTGTAGCATAGGGTATGATAAATAACGAAAATAACAAGAAAGGAAATGTTATGGAAAATATAGTTGTGAGAGTTGAGAGGTCTGGAAACAGATTCAATGCTTTTGACGCTAATGGTCAGAAGTATACTTCTCAAATTACAACTGGTGCTCGTAAGAAAGCCTTCACTAACAATATGGCCTTAGAACAGCGTGTCAACAAGTCTGGTAAGACTTATTGGTGGGCAGTTCCGATGTCTGAGTATGAAGCAACTACAAGACCAGTTGTTCCAACTTCTTCAGTTGATGTTCCAGTTGGACACGACGAAGTTGTAAACTTTATTCACTCTTCTTATAATCTTAAACCACAAGGTTTAATGATGAACGAGTTGAAGTGGAAATACTTAATCCGTTCTGCCGTAAGAGGTAAGAACATTTTGATGACTGGGCCAGCAGGTTGTGGTAAAACAATGGCTGCTAAGTCTTTGGTTAATGCCTTAGATAGACCAGACTTCTATTTCAATATGGGTTCTACACAAGACCCAAGAGCGACCTTGATTGGTAATGTTCACTTTGAGAAATCAAAAGGTACTTACTTTTCTGAGTCGTTATTTGTTAAAGCTATTCAAACACCAAACGCAGTGATTCTTCTTGATGAGTTGTCAAGAGCACATCCAGACGCTTGGAATATTCTGATGACCGTTTTAGACCAAGGTCAAAGATACCTTAGACTTGATGAACAAGACGGACAAGCAACTATCAATGTTGCTGAGGGTGTTACATTTGTAGCGACCGCTAACATCGGAAATGAATACACATCTACAAGAGTTATGGATAAAGCTCTTATGGATAGATTTACGATTGTGGAAATGGATGTTCTTGACAACACTCAAGAATTAGAACTTCTACAATATATGTTTCCGCATGTTGATGTTCAGAATCTAACAGCTATCGCTGAGATAGCAAACACTACTCGTGTTGAGTCAATGTCTGAGACTGGTAAAATTGATACTGCTATTTCTACGAGAACTTCGGTTGAGATGGCTGGTTTGATGTTTGACGGATTCGGTTTAGATGAAGCAGCACAAGTTAGTGTTTATCCACAATTCAGTAATGATGGTGGTGTTGATTCTGAAAGAACTTTTGTAAAACAATTGGTTCAGAAATACATCAACGACGGGTCATCTGAAGACTTATTCAACGAGGACGAACTCGATGATGAGTATGATAATGACTACAATTATTAGGCACTAATGTGCCAGAGTGGTGGGATTTTCATTTCCTTTCGCCCACCACTCATTAATTAACCAAAGGAATTAGGAGAAACGACTATGGACGAATTTTTCGTACAAGGTGTAGTTGGTGGAGTGTTGAATAGACACAAAGGCAAAACACTTGACAAAAAAAGAATAGCAACATTGTCAGTTGAGATAGCAGCTAATATAGATAGAGCAAATCAATTCACTAATGTTAAAGAAGCAACCCCAGAACAAATAAGAAATTATAATTTTATTATGAGTGAAATGTCTGAAGGTGAGAAAGAACATCTTAGAAATTGGACTCGTGGTAAAGCAATCGACAATCCACTATCAATTGAAATGTGGAAAGGTTGGAAACCAACACCAGTAGAAGAAGAAGGACTATCACAAGAATATTTAGATTATTGGACTTGTGAGATATGTGGAAAGAATACACACGAAGTAGATTATGATTACTTAGGTAATGGAACAAATCACTTAGGGTGTGAATTACAAATGGAACAAGCATATGCAAAAGAAAAAGAAATTCTGGAGGCGGAATAATGGCGTATCAAAAATCAGATTATGAAAACTACATATTAGTATCACAACATACTAAAATGTTGGGTGGAACATATCCAAAATACTTAAAGACAAAGTCTCTTATGTCTTCATTAAACTCTATGGCAGGAAAACAATCCAATACATATATTTATAATGGAGAGAGTTATGTAAGTAGTTTGACAAATGCTGAAATCCAAAAGATACAATCTGCATTTGACTTTGGAACTTACAATAGTTCAGTAGAAAAGTTAAAATACATCTTCATTGATATAGGAGATAGGTTATTCTAATGGAGAATAATAATGTCCAAAAAAATGGATTTCAGGGAGTATGAATGCGAACTGATAAAAGTAGTAGACGGAGATACGATTGATTGTTGGATTGACTTGGGATTTAAAATCAGAATCAAATCAAGAGTAAGATATATGGGATTAGATACTTGGGAATCACGAACAAGAGATTTAGAAGAGAAGAAAAAAGGTTTAGCAGCAAAAGCTAGAAACAAAGAATTACTGGAACAAGGAATTTTCAAATTGAAAAGTTTCGGAACTGGTAAATACGGAAGAGTGTTAGGTGAGATATTTGTTTCACCAGATTTCGTTGGAGAACATATACAAGAGTGTATATCAAATCCAGAAAACAGAATAGACTTATCTTATGATGGTTGGGTATCAGTAAACGATATTCTTATGGAAGAAGGACACGCTTACGAATACGACGGCGGTAAGAAAAAAGTCTTTAATGGTTAATTAAACAAGAAAGCAGGTTACAATGTATAGGGAATATTATTATGAAGTAAATGTAGTATTTACGGAAGAGATACCAACTAAGAACGGA
>Ga0208644_1002702_pt1 | contig 14059 bp, 9 predicted proteins | sample VirMetDEL_Nov_18_FD_184517 | JGI IMG/M metagenome (GOLD analysis project Ga0208644, IMG submission 184517) | Aqueous microbial communities from the Delaware River and Bay under freshwater to marine salinity gradient to study organic matter... | ecosystem: Environmental > Aquatic > Marine >... | reverse complement strand
GATAGAGCCCTTTATAACTTTGTAAATGACGATCTAAATATCTTTTGCAACACAAATGAAGGCTTCCGCAAAGTGCCCGTTCTCTTTGCTTCCCCAGAGCGTGCTTTTTCAATCAAGGACGACCCTGAGCTACGCAAGAACGGCAGAACACTGGAATACCCACTTATCTCTATTGTTCGTGGACAAATGATCAACAATCCTTCTAACAAAGGCAAGTACGGTGTCTATATTCCGCCATACTTCGGCTTTTACAAGCGTGGTGGCTCAATCCCAATCGCTCGCCAAGTCAATCAGGAAAAATCAAGAGATCGTGCGAATGCGACGGCAGAAAAGAAATATAATCAAAGCACTTTTCCTTTTGACAATGAAAAGGCAGTGTATGATACATTATACGTCCCAATGCCAACTTATGTAGAGATAACCTACGAGATAAAGATGGCTACAGAGTTCCAGCAACAGATGAACGAAATCATTGCTGCGATGATGGGAAGATTCTCAACTCCAGTGGCCTTCAAAATTGAACACGAGGGGAATGTCTATGAAGCCTTTGGTGACGAAACATTCTCAAACGAGAGTAATAACTCAGGGCTAAACACAGACGAAAGAATGTTTAAATCTACAACAACAATCACAGTGTTGGGCTACATTTTGGGAGCAGACAAGAACGAGGATGTTCCTGCTGTAATCCGCCGTGAATCCGCCGCTGAAGTTACAATTGGTAGGGAAAGAACAGTGGTCGGCGACGAGCCTGAGTTCCATGCGGGCAGAAAAGATAAATACAGATCATAACAACCTGGCGTTTGGAATACCGCCCTACTATTTATTATTGGTATTTAGTGTAAATTATTGAATGCCGTACTATACGCATAAGACCGAGGAGAATACATTTCGATGGCTGACAACTCTTCTAAAAAGTTTAAGTTCATTTCACCTGGAGTGTTCATTGATGAGATCGATCAATCACAACTTCCAGCCGTACCAACTGAAGTAGGACCAGTAGTTATTGGTCGTGCTCGTAAGGGACCTGCCGACAAACCAGTTCAGGTATCCTCTTACTCTGACTTTGTTCAGACTTTTGGCAATCCTGTAGCGGGTAACGAAGGTGGCGATGTTTGGCGTGAAGGCAACAACACTGCCCCAACATACGCTGCATATGCTGCTAAGGCTTGGTTGAGGAACAATTCTCCTCTTACATTCGTAAGGGTCCTTGGTGACCAGGCAGACGGAGCATCAGGAACTGGCTTGGCTGGTTTTGCTGCTGGCGAAGCAGGCGGCACCAACACCAGTGGTGGTGTCTATTCTTTGGTAGTTTGGCCATCATCTTCACTCAGCACAGAGGGGACTGTAGTTAGCGGTGCTGTCGCTGCGCAGATTTATATGCCACCAAACACTGGGCGTGTACTTCTTTCAGCTTCTACTGGGCAAAATGGTTCAACCCTTTATGCAGTGGACGCTAAAGATGACTTTACATTGGTCTTTAGTGGGTCAAATGTTGATGAGAAGGTTCAAGTTAGTTTGAATCCTGATTCTGATAATTTCTTGAGAAAAGCATTAAATACAAATCCAACAATTACTAACTCTGATATTACCTCCGCTGGAACTCGCACATTTTACCAAAGCGGGACATACTGGCTTGGTGAAACCTACGAGTATTCTCTAATTGACAAGAGTGCTGGTGGTATTGGTCTTTTGAGCGGCTCTGATGTTACTAAATTCCACGCTGCTATTCTACCAATGGTGGAAAACAACACAGACAGAGATGTGCAGCAAAACAATTTCAACGGCGCTGCTAAAAAAGCAACAACAGGTTGGTTCATTTCACAGGATCTTAGCACAAATACATCCGACTATCGTGCTCGTAACCAACAGAAACTATTCCGTCTTGAAGCGCTTTCTGCTGGCGAGTGGGCTCAAAGGGAAGTGAAAATATCTATATCAAATATCAAGGCACCACAAGGAGATTTTCAATCATACGGATCTTTCTCAGTCTTGATTCGTGACATTGCAGACAATGACAATCGACAGGTTATTCTTGAAAGATTTGATAACCTAAATCTAAACCCAGCGTCTGAAGACTATATTGCAAAAAGAATTGGCGATCGCTATCAAGTTTATAGCGCCAATGATCAGCGCAATGTAGAATATGGCGAGTTTGAAAATCAATCAAATTACGTTCGTGTCGTAATGAATGACGACGTTGCTGCTGGCTCTGGTGAAACTCGCTGGCTACCATTTGGTGTGTTCGGTCCATTAAAATACAGAGATGTTAGTGTTGTTAGCGGCTCTAGTGGATTTAGTGCAGATTTGGGAGCACCAGTCGCTGGCACCCGAGGTGGTGTAAGAACAATGTTGGACGGCGATAACTCTACAGATTATGGTCTCGCCGGACACTTGGCTCCAACGGATCACATTATTTCACTAGAAGGCGCTGCTGATGCCAGTGTATTCAGTGGCTCTATTCAGTTCCCAAGTGTTCCAACAAGAGCAAACAGCACTTGGGGCAGCCCAAAAAATACAAAGAATACTTTCTGGGGAGCATGGACAGGGAGAAGTAACACAAATACTTTCTTCAACCCACAAACACCAGATTGTCTAAGACCACGATCTTTCGATCTTAGTGGCATTAATACTAATCCATCTAATACCGCAGTCGATGTTGCTGGAGAAACTACAACTTATGTAGCAACTCAAGCATACGAGATCGCTTGGGTGTTCTCCTTGGATAACATTTCAGGCTCCTCTACCACTGGGTACTATTATCTTGGTGGAAACACTGGCTACAGACAACAGGGATTAAGTGTTAGTGCAGTAGGTTCTTACACCTCATCTCTCGATGCTGGACTAGATCGATTTACTACTGTTTTACATGGTGGTTTCGATGGATTAGACATCACAGAGAGAGAACCATTCAGAAACAGCAAGATGGATGATATTACAAACATTAGCGAGACAAACTCTTATGAACTCTACTCACTAAGAAAAGCAATCAACATCGTGTCTGATCCAGACGAAGTACAGATGAATGCAATAACAATCCCAGGCATTACAGAGGAGGCAGTAACAAACTACCTACTCGACACCGCCGAAGATCGTGCTGATACTTTGGCAATCATCGATATTCCAAATGCTTACACACCAGACACAGAAGATACTGGCTCAGCGGAAAGCCGTAATGAAAACAATACACCAACTCGTGCTGCAAATGCACTAGCTGCTCGCAGTATCAACAATAGCTATGGTGCAACTTATTACCCATGGGTAAGGATTTTGGACAACAACACAAACCAAAGCCTATGGGCACCACCATCAGTCGCCGCACTCGGTGTTCTTTCTAACACTGACAGACAGCAGGCTCCATGGTTTGCTCCAGCAGGCTTCACCCGTGGCGGACTAAGTGAGGGTGCTGCTGGTGTCCCAGTCCTAGATGTTTCTCGCAGACTAACATCTGATGATCGTGACACACTATATGAAACAAACATTAACCCAATCGCTAAATTCCCAGCAGAAGGAATTGTCATCTTCGGGCAAAAGACACTACAACAAACAGCAAGTGCTCTTGATCGAATCAATGTCCGCCGCTTGATGATTTACTTGAAGCGTGAGATCTCTTTCATCGCCTCAAGACTTCTATTTGCTCCAAATGCACAAGCAACATGGGATCGCTTCTTGGGTCAGGCTGAGCCAGTCCTCCGTGACGTCAAAGCTCAGTTCGGTATTGAGGATTTCCGACTAATCTTGGACGAATCAACAACCACACCAGATCTTATTGATCGCAACATCATTTATGCCAAGTTGTATGTGAAGCCAACCCGTGCTGTAGAGTTCTTCGCAATCGACTTCATAATTACAAACAGCGGAGCATCTTTCGAAGATTAATCCACTGAGTAACTATTTATTACGAGGAGCTAAATAAACAATGGCAAGTCTATTTTGGGGTCAAGCAAACGCAGAACCAAAACGTCAATTTCGGTTTGAGTTAAGTTTCACTTCTAGGAATGGTAACCAACCTGGTGATATACCAGTATGGACAGTAAAGACTGCTACTAAGCCAGTCGCAGAGATTTCAACTATTCCTCATCAATATATTGACCATACTTTCAATTTTCCAGGTCGTGTTACCTGGCAACCAATTACAGTAACATTGGTAGACCCTGTAAACCCTGACTTGTCTTTTGCCTTCTTGGATATTCTTGGCACTGCTGGATACAAGTATCCCTCAACAGACACCATTTCTCGTAGAAGCCTTAGCAAGAAAGCTTTTACAGATACCATTGGCAATGTAGTTCTTAAGCAAATCGATGCTGACGGAAAAGAAGTAGAAAGATGGGAATTAATTAACCCAATCATTACCAACATTGACTTCGGTGGCACTTTGTCTTACGAATCAGATGATATGGTAGAAGTAAATTGCACAATCACATATGACTGGGCAGAGCTTAAGCGAAGCGGCGTATCTAACAACACTCCTCCATCTACTCGTTCTTAACGAACAAAACACAATAAGTTATAATACTTAAGAAAGGTTACAAAATATGAGTAGAAATGATAACCGCTTGGGTCTCCCAGGCAATCTTACACAAGACGATACACCTGTGGCTGCTGCTGCGCCAGCACCCACATTTAATTGGTCGGTTCCAACTGAGTTTGTTGAACTGCCAAGCAAAGGCATTTTCTATCCCGCTGGTCATCCACTGCATAATCAGACAACAGTAGAAATTCGCTACATGACCGCAAAAGAAGAAGATATTCTCACATCTCGCTCACTCCTCAAAGAGGGTGTTGCTTTAGATCGTATGCTACAGAATGTTTTGGTGGATACGTCAATTAATGTTGACACTCTCTTGGTAGGAGATAAAAATGCCATGCTGGTTGCTGCCAGAAGAACAGGATATGGTGCCGATTATGATACAAATGTGACATGTCCTTCTTGCGGAACCACAGATGAGCATAGTTTTGACATTTCAGAGCCACCATGTAATGACTTTCTAGGGGAAGCTAGGAATTTGGGCGTAGCTGTGACTGAGGAAGGCTTAGTTCAGATTAAGTTGCCAATGTCTGGCGTAGAGGTTACTTGTCGTCTTTTGACAAGCGCCGATGAAACAAGACTAACAAAGGAAATGGAAAGAAAAGCTAAAAGAAAGATGAGCCAAGGAGTAACAACCGATTCTTTTAGAGCATATGTTGTTGCTGTCAATGGAGACGAGAGCCCTTTTACCATCGAGTCTTTCATTCAGGCTATGCCGGCAAGGGACGCAAGACACCTAAGGACCATCTATTCATCAATCGTGCCAAACATTAACCTCGAACAAACATATGACTGCCCTAATTGCGGTTATGAAGCGGACATGGAGGTTCCGCTTGGTATTGACTTTTTTTGGCCTAAGTGAGCAATACATTGAGGCTGTATACGAGCAACTATTCCAATTAAAATATCATGGCGGCTGGAGCTTTTTTGAGGGATATAACCTACCTGTTAGTGTCAGGGTGTGGTTCCTAGAGAGATTAGTCAAGCAGAAAAAGGACGAAAGCGAAGCGACAAAGAAAGCAGCTAGTTCCGCTGGACGAGGCCGAACATATAAACCGTGATAATTATATTTGACTACTATTTATTAGGCAGACGTATACGAGGTTTGTCTATATGAATATCGATTTTGAAAATGAAGTTCTAGATTTTGAGGCTCTCCGTGAAGAGCAACAACTCAATGAGAACATCTTAAATGTCTTCGCCGCCTGGATTCAGTACCTCTTGTCTAAGATGTACAAGGGCCGTCGAATCCCTGTCCGTGTTCGAGGGAACAGAATAGAAGTAGAGAGATTTACTGATGCCTTGGTGAACGAAAAAAGATACATGGATTATATCAAGAAATACGGACTTGATAACCCCATGACATACAAGCAGAAGGCAACCCTAGATGTTGCCATAAAAAGGTTTGAGAAAGAAGCCAAGATTAACTGGCCTATCCGCTAAGAGGTTTAGTTAATGGCTATAGATCCAAAAGATTTAGAAAAACAAAAAGAGCTTAATGAACTTCATCGCCAAGAGTCTGCTCTTTTACGTGAAAAGACTAAAGCGAAGCAAGAATACGATATAGCGGTCCAGCAAGGTAGTGCAAATCAGAAAGAACTTGCAGAGAAGCTTAAAGAGGTGTCTGCAAGATATGACGAAGTAGCTGAAAAATTAGACGACTTAAAGTACAAGACCGACGAACAAGCTGAAGCCCAAACAAGGCTAAAAGAGTCTCTTATTGGGATTGGGAGTATGCTCCCAGGGCTAATAGGAAACTTTGACGCTCTCTATGGTACTCAATTAAATGCTTTAACAAGTTTTTCAACAGCGATACCGGCTGTGTCTAAATTTGCATCAGCGATACATGATACTCAGGTTGAATTAAGAAGAACAACTGGTTTTCAAGATCGTTATAGTAGGTCCTTTACAAGACTTAAAGGAGCCTATCAGCAGTTAAATCTTCCTCAAGCGGAACTAGAGAAAAACTTAATTGGGTTGAATCAAAACTTCTCTGCTTTTGACGCCATGTCTCCAGCGATGAGAGACAATTTGACTATGCTGGCTGGCAACTTTACTCTCCTAGGGGTGTCAGGTGAAGAGACTGGCAAGATGTTGGATGATTTACAATTTGCTTTTGGAATTGTTGGTGAATCAGCAGTCCAAGCTGGCGGAGACTTAAGAGAATTAAGCAAAGAAACAGGTCTTGGGATGAGTGTCTTATTGAGAGACTTGAATGAACTATCCCCAGAATTAGCACGCTTTGGGATGGAAGGAACTCGTGTCTTTGCGGGCATGGCAAAACAGGCACGTAGCCTAGGGTTGTCAACAAAGGATATTTTTGATGTTTCTGAACAATTAGATACTTTCCAGGGTGCAGCAGAAATTGTAGGACGGATGAACGCTCAGTTTGGGATGCAACTAAATTCTGTAGAGCTAATGAAAGCATCACACGAAGAGCGAGTCGATATTCTTCGCCAAGAGTTTAGACTTCAGGGCAGATCTTTCCAAGCGCTCGATCGCCGTCAAAAACAAATGTTAGCTAGTATTTTGGGGAGAGACGTAAAAACAGTAGCCAAACTATTTGGTGATCAAATGGACATAACAGCATTCCAAGAGGATGTTGGCAAGGCAGACCCATTAGATAAATTCACCAAGTTTGCAGACCGAGCTACTGTACTTAATGAGCAGGCTTTCGATAAAGTAATTGAGTCTTTGGGCGGTGTTCAAAAAGTTAATGAATTTCAAATAAATCTTCTCAAAACTATGCAAGGAAATATGGGTGCTGTGGTCCAGGGACTAGGCACACTGGCAGTTATAGGGCTTGGAAAGGGGGTGATAGGCAAGGCAGCGCCATTTATTAAAAATATAATGCAAGCTGGCGGTGGTCTTGGTGCTGCTGGCTCAATGGTCGGTCCCTTGGGCAGAGCTTTTTCAAAGACAAACCCAGGCACGCTTGAAGCTGTCAAGATGATCAAGAAGATTAATCCCAACATAGGCACACAAGAAGCACTAAAAATGGCTCGTGCTGGGGCGGTTCCCACGGCGGCAGCCGGAGGCGCTGCGGCGACAGCGGGTGCAGCATCTAAGATGGGCGCACTTGCAAAAGGTGCTGGAAAAGTAGGGTTGAAATCTTTGCCGCTAATTGGGCTAGGTATTGGTCTTTATAGTGGTATAGGAAGGCTTATGGAGGGTGATATTCTTGGTGCTGGTCTTGATATCGGAGGCGGTGCCGTGGCCATGATACCTGGAATTGGAACTGCTGCCGCTTTGGGGATTAACGCTGGTGCGATGGGGATAAACATGGCGAGAGATGCTGCGAAAGCATCTAGTCAACCAGTGGAAGCTGTCGCAAACATGGACGAAACAATGAAGAGGATGGAGTCGATGTCAGCAACAAATACTGCCGCTAGCAGAGAAACAATACAACTCAATATTCAGGAGTTGGTGGTCAAGTCTTCTGTAGAAGTTGATGGCGACGTTTTGGGACAAAAGACAAGAAGTTACTTCAACACTGCTCTCAACCCAACTATGGCAAACTAAGGGAGGATAAAGAATGGGAACCCTCGGTGTAAGAAACGACATGAACTTGACTTTTGAACATGTTCCTACAGGCAAGAGTGTAACTTTCCCAGCATATCTAGAGAACTTAGCAGATATGTACACATCCACCTGGATGGCAGAAGATGTTTATGGTCGTATGGACCAGATTACTACCTTTGTGAACACAAGAAGGTCAATTTCTGTCTCCTGGAATGTTCCCGCAGACTCCTTCGATGACGCTAAGTTAAACTTGCAAAAGATCAACAATTTATTAACATTCTTGTATCCTGTGTATTCCAATAAAGCAGGCGCTAAAGGGGCAACAGCCATCAATCAAGGACCCCTTATGAGAATTTCTTTTGGCAACCTCATAAGAAATGCAACTGGTGGCGGCCTTTTAGGGTGGGTCAATGGCTTTACAATGGACCCAAGAGTTGAAAATGGCATGTTCCACTCACAGGGACCAAATGGAATGGAATATTACCCCAAAACAGTGCTTCTAAATTGCGAGTTCAACATTCTGCACGAACATGAGTTAGGGTTTAAGAAGGAAGGAAATAGATATGTGTTTCGTAATAAGAAATTAGAGCAAAACAACTTCCCTTATTATACTTCTAACCTATTACCAAGCGAAGACACAGAGAATAACTTTTTTAATCGCACAGTGACGGGTGGTCGCATAGGTGAGCTACAGAATCCTCTAGATGCCTATAAAGAAGATCCAGGAAGCGTCGCCGCAGCCGAAGCTGCTGCCACTGAGGTGCTAGGAGAAGATTGATATGCCATACTCAAGATATACTGCAAGACAGATATTTTTAAATAACGATAAAAAGTATAAAAATGTCTTCTTCAAGAATAGGGATATTCAAGAAACATATCAATATGATATGCCAAACATAACATATCCAACTCCAAGTGAGATTCGCTCATTCGAGAATGTCTTGAGAGTTTGGAAAGCTACTGATACTCTATATAACGTATCAAATGAGTTTTATTCTTCTCCAAATTATTGGTGGGTTATTGCTTGGTATAACAAAAAGGCCTCTGAGGCAGAATTCAAGGTTGGGGAACAATTCTATGTACCACTCCCACTTGAGGCGGTACTAGAGTATATTCAGTAAAGGTTTAAAATGAGTAATCGTTATAAAAGCAGCGAAGAGTTTATTCAAAAGTACGCTAGAGAAGCTGCGCAAAGAAATGCGCAAGCTGATGCTGCAAAAACCAAGGAACAGAGAGAAGCTGAAGATGCCGCCCTAGAGGAATGGGGCAGACAACAGATGCTCGAAGGACAGGCCCAGCAACAAATAGATGAAAGGCTCTTAGAAGCAGAAAGACGAAGATTATCAAACGAAAGTAAGAAAAGAACTTTTGACCAATTCTCTGAAGCAAAAGAAGTTGGCGCAGTCGCACAAAATAACCCTGCAAGAACACCAGAGCTAACAGGGAAAGAGATAGTTCCAGGCGTATACAGCGACCCGCTCAAAAAGGGCGTTTATTATGGTGCTGACGGAAAAATCTTATCAGAACTTGAGGCTCAAGAAAAGATTCAAAAAAGGATTCGTGAAGAGGTCATCTTAGATCAAGAGACACAAAAAACAAAAGAGCAGCTTAGGGAAAAAAGCCCCAACCCTGACCCTCTTAAGAAATACCTTAGGAACACACAGGCGCTTTTGTTCAATAAGATGGTTGAGAAGTTTGGCAACGCCGAGAATGTCGATTTTTCTGGACCAGAAAAAATATATAGAGTCCCTGAAAATGTTGCTAAAGGCGGGTCGTTCACACAGAGGCTTTCTACCGAAGAACTCTTTAGTCCTACAGAGGGTGTCTTTCTTCAGGCTACGCCAGCGCAGCTTGGCTCGCTTGTACCTTTGATGCGTTTTTTCATTGTTGATAAAGACGGATATCAGCAAGAGATATATTTCAGCGACAAGACCTCACCTGGGCACATAAAGGCTCTTGCAGAACTAAAGGGCAAGTCTATAGAGGATATAATAACTTATAATGCTAGAGGTGGGGGAGAAGCCGGCATTAAGTCGTTCACTTGGAATTATAACAACAAACATGAGGGCGACTATATCATTGAGGCGGATTTAGAGCTATACTTTGGGACCCTTGTTGAGTTGGCAAATGATGAATATCTCAAATTTCTTTTCCCAACTGGTGAAGAGGTCGAATTAGCCACAGATATTAGTAAAACGGCGGCTGCTGTACGACAGAGAGAATCCAGTAGGTATTCCACCTCGCAAGAGAGCGGCTTATTCCAAGCAATTACTAAATTAGACAAAAAGATTGATTCATATAAGCTCTTGGGGAATGGTAACGCTGACTTAAGAAAAATAGTATCAAAACTTGAACCCAAGAAGAGAGACAACTTCAGGCAACTCAAAGTTGTTGTAGGTTGGTCCCTCCCAGAGGGAAACGAGCAGCAACTTAGTTCTATTTTCCCAGACAAAAAAGGTTTGGCAGGTTTCAGGGAAGAAGTCAAAAAAACACACACAGCTATATTGTTAAATCTAGCAGACTATAACGTTGACTTTACCCAAGAGGGTCCCACAACACTGAAGTTGAAATATTTGGGATCGTCAGACAACTATTTGGCAAAAGAAAAATCAGATATTTTTGGCTCTAATAACTTTAAAGCAGAGATAATGTTTAAAGACACACGAGTGTCTTTGGAGGGGATTCTTCAGCAGAACAACATTCTAACTGATTCGCAAACTGACTCAAAGACAACTAAGTCAAAAGCTGGAATAAACCCTAATAAAATAGTTGAACAAGACCCTTATCTTAAGGCTGTTTCAAAAGCGACACGAGAAGACAGAGATGTTTTCGGTGAAAGATCCGCTGTTGTTCAGTTGGCAGGGCTTAAACTAGCGCAAGAACTTGTTACTTTGGAGCTAAAGAGGGAAGAGTCCAAACAAACAGACCCTGAAGATCCAATATTTAAAAAACTTAGACGCCGAGGGCAGATGTTGGTTCTCCTGTACCAAAGAGCACTTAACATCAGGTTACGAGATATGTACTCTACGTTTTTGGATCAAATGTTAGATTCACAAATGGTTAAAGTAGCCCTCGTCGATCTTGTTAAGAACTCTGCTGGCGATTATTCTATAAAGGTCTCCACAGATCCAAAGAATGTTGCAACTCGTCAAACGGTTAAAAAGTCAATTCAAAAGGCAGAGAGAGTTGTTGAGGAATTGAAAAAGAAAAAAGGCTTTCTTGGTAGTGCTCTAAGGTTTTTAGAAAAATCTAACAACAAAAAGGACAATTCAAAAGATAACAGCCCATCTCCAAGTGAAGACAACAAAAGTTTCGATGTTTATTATCTTTTCTTGGGAGACATTCTCAGGCTTATGATGAGAAATGCAGATTTGAGAGATGATATAACGTTTCTGCTAGGAAACTTTGAGGATATAAACGAGAATATTTATTCAATTTATAAGATACCAATAACTTTAGAAAGTTTTGGTGAATTTTTCTATAATAGGATTGTTTCTCAAAAATTAACCTCATATCCATATCGAACGTTTATGAATGACTTCCTTAACTATACAGCAAGGCTGATGAATCAAAATCCTCAAACTTCAGAAAGGATTTCTTTCGACTATACTGTGTTCCCTTCCACCTATAGGCAAATTCAAACTGGCCCTGATAGGATTTTAAGTCGGCAGCATATTAAAAACATAAGGCAGAGGTTCCAGGACCCTCTCACAAACACTTTTCAAAGAGCAAAATATGAAAATTATTATGCAATCTATGTGAAGAAGACGTCTTTTGGGAAAAGAACGGGAAACTATGAGGATGACAAGAAAGATGGGATTTTCCATTATATGGTTGGCAGTGACAGAGGACTTGCAAAAAGATTCAACTTCTCCAGGCAGGAAACTCAGTACTTCCAAGAAATGTTAATTGAGTCAAATAATCCCAGCGACAAAATTCAAGCCTTATTTCTACCGCAGAATGTGGATATCGAAATGTATGGAAATGGAATTCACCGCAACGGAGATTTGATTTTTGTAGATACTCGTGCAGCCCTTGGAGATTTTGCCAGTCAAATTTTAGGCATTGGTGGCTATTATCGAGTTGTTCGGTCAAGCCACCAGATAACTAATCGTGGGTATAACACTACTTTGAGTTGTGTCTTTGAGCTTAGGGCGGGTAGGAAGAAATAATGGCTAATCAAAGAAGAATTGATCCAAAAGCAAACCCTGAGTTGTATTCATACGGGGCTAACAATCTTAATTCAAGGGAAATCTTCTTCGAAAGGTTGAAGTATGATACATACGTGTTCCCAAATTATCTCGCTGATAACTTTGTTAGCACCTGGACAACAGAGCGATACTATGGAATAGTAAATAATCGTGGCAACTCTGTATATCCAAACCTAAGAAGGTTGAAGAGCTTGAGGTATTCTTCTGATGAAAGTAGCACCAACTATGCTTTAAACTTTGTAGCCGATGCATGGCATGATTTTGCCAAAAAGGCAAGAGAGCTAGCATCTCAAAATGTGATCTTTAAAAACAGCCCATGGGCAAAGCCAGAAGTTGTAAAAGCATGGCAACCAGTGCAAAATGCCTATGACACATATATGCGAGAAGAAATATACCCTGTATTTTATGATAATTTCATTTATTCGGCGGGAAGAAATAAGAAAGTAAAAAACATTAATGATTTTATCAAGCAATTTGATGAGTTCATGCAAGACCACATGGTAAGGACAGGACCCGTAACTCTGTCAGGCTTTATAGAGAGTGTCAATGCTCCTATGTATTCTTCAGGGCTAGTCATAGAGGTCGCCAGTGATGAGTATGATGATGACTTTACTAAGGCATATAAGTTTGGCGATCGTAACTTTTCTTTTATTGCCAGCATTGCTGCTCAGTATGGGTTTTCGATCGATAAGAATATTCCCTGGAGACTCGTCGCCGATTTAAGAAACCCAGCAATGCTAGAATATATGCTTGGTGTTCCAATTGAAGGTTTTGACATACCTGATAATGTAGAATACGAATGCGAGCCATTGATCGGTGACGTTGAGCTACCACCGATGGCTTACGGCTATTCTCAAATACCAGGGCTACAAAATATAAGAAGAAATGTAGCTTTCTTTGTTTATGAAGACGATCAAGGTAACAAGTTCAATGAGCCAGGATACAGAAGGTATAAGGTCTATAACGACCCCAGTTGGGAACCTATATTTGATGTTAGGAGCCAGTCAAAAACTTTTGAAGCTTTGTTTGGTACAGATTATGAAGAAACCTGGCTAGAAGATATGAATCTTCTGCAAAACTACATTTTGTTTTTTTACAATTATTACGTGTCCTTGCAGCCAAATGTATCAGACCAAACACAGGTTCAGTTTGATTCTAGTTGCGGTCCAAAAACATACACTTTCACAAGGCAGTCCTTGACACCTGAACAATTTGCTGCTATGTTCGGCGACAGATGGAAATTAAAGACTTATTACATTATACGAGATAAAGAGAGAATGAGAAACATAACTCTTAAGAGAAGGATGTATGAAATCCAAAGAGTGATGAATAACTATAATTTGGGGTTAAGCATCGACACTGAGACCGCATACAACAGAGCCTTGAAGGTTTTGCAGGAAGATTTCATTGGACCAGCAGATAGAGGTCCTTTAACACTAGATAGAGTTGGCGATATAATAAACTCCAAGTGAGGCTAAATTGCTATTCCAAACCCTTGATGATAAAACCGAGTGCGTCGGCATTTACGCTGATAATCAGCTAATCTTTGACCTTGACGGCTTCCCGCCAGAACTCACCCAAACTTGGAAATACGCTCCTTACCTGCGAGACCTCGATATTGAGTATATTTCGCTGTATCTTGAGGGCGGCAAGATTGGGGATGCAATCCCAGAATACTTAAAGGACGACTGGGAGGACGTATCCAAGAAGATTATGGCTTTCAGGCGTTCTTTGAGCATTTCCCAAGTGGATACCTACGAGAACTGCTTTTTTGACTTGGTGCCCGAAAGGTTCCTAGTTG
>Ga0208644_1002701_pt1 | contig 14060 bp, 18 predicted proteins | sample VirMetDEL_Nov_18_FD_184517 | JGI IMG/M metagenome (GOLD analysis project Ga0208644, IMG submission 184517) | Aqueous microbial communities from the Delaware River and Bay under freshwater to marine salinity gradient to study organic matter... | ecosystem: Environmental > Aquatic > Marine >... | reverse complement strand
TATGTGACCTGGATAAGTAACATTAGTTCTTTTAATCGTATCTTGTGCTTGTTCATATTCACCACGTTTAACCATTTGAATAAAATCAGACATTCTAAAATTACCAATACCCATATTAAATATCATGGAAACCATTGCATCATACATACCCTGTGTGACTTCAACCTGTATACCTTGGTCAACCCAAGAATCCAATATTCTATTTAATCCGTCTGTTGCCTCCTGAATATCTTGGTCCAATAATTTTTCCGCCTCTTTTTTTGTTATGGTGGTTTTACCAGCAACCATTTTTGTTTTGTTTATTGGTTCCGCATGACCATAACCAATTGTAATCATTTCATCCCCAATATCGTACGCTTTCAGTTTAAGATTTTCCTCATCTTTAATAAATTGTTTTAATTTATAACTTGGTTTTCTTATTGGTGGTTTTTTAATATTTGACCTAATTATTTCAGTATCGGTAGGTGTTTTAACTTCGTCATCCACTTTATCCATTAAACCACTAACACCAGCAATACCAATAAATGATGCTAACACATATTTTAATATTTTATTCCTTGTTGATTTGGGTATCTTTTTTAATTTATCAGATAAGATGTTTAAGTATTTGATTACATCTTCTTTTGTTTTAACCCATTTTTTGGATAAATCGATTTCTTTTTTTACTTGTGGTGTTAAATCCCATTCCATATCTGGTTTAACTTTACCATCCTCAGTAATAATCATTAAACGTTTAACCAATCTGTCTAAGTGATAATAAGTCTCATTTAGGGTTATAAATTTAATGAATCCATCTTCTAACCTAGATTCTAGTCTACCTAAATTATCTACATAATCAACCATCTTGTTATCAAAAGGTGAAAACCATGTAAGTAATACTTTATTCCCAACTATAGTTTTTACACGATATGATATTGGTTTGGTATCATCTGTATCAATAAATGTGTCACCAACATAAAACCCACGTTCATCGGAAGACGGTACATCACCAGCCCAATCAAAATTGTTTATTTCTTCTATAATTATTTTCCTAATGTTCATATAATATAAATATTTAACGGCATAAAAAAAGGAGGACTAATGTCCTCCTTTTAAACTCTATGTAGATTTAAGATTTATTATCTTAATTCAGCTACGTCAAAAGTTCTTAATCCGTCAACTCTGATGTGTCCGTAGAAACGGTTGTTAACCATTTTCTTAGCGTAACGTGTCATGATACCTTTAACAGGTACGAAGTTGAACGGGTTGTACATTGTAGGAGTCAACTGCATCGGTACGTATGGTGCGTAGATGTAACCAGTGTCTAACAATGATTTACCTTTATGTCCAATCAATACAGAGTATGCTGGAGCGTATGGGTCACGGTATACAGTATATCTACCACCTAATGAACCAGCTCTTTCAATACCCATGTTGTATTGGTCTTGTTCAGGAGAAGCGTTTGATACGTGGAAGTATTCTAAGTCATCCATTACTGCTGATACCTCAGAAGATACTACTACGAAGTTAGCTCCACCTCTTAATGTTGATTTATGGATTTGTGCTGAGATTTGGTTGATAGCTGTTACTAACGTTTGGTTCCAATCTTTTTGAGTGTAACCGTTGTTGTTAGGTAATCTCTTCCATCCGTTGTAATCCCATCTTAATGACCATGCTGCACCTTTTCTTAAGTCTCTTAAGATTTCACGGTCAATCTCTGCTGCAACTTGCTCAGATAATAAAGCTGTTAATTCAGCCTCAGCGTCAATGTTATGGAATGCTGATACATCTTGAGCTAATTCAGGAGTCCAAGTAGCTCTTAATTTTCTTTCAGTAACCGATACTGTAACAGAATCAAGTTCGAAAGAAACTTCTCCCATTTCAGACTCAGCCTCTAAAGTAGCGTATTGGTTCCAAGTAACGTAAGTGTTAGCTCCACCAATTGTAGTTCCTGTGTAATCAGCTCCGATGTAACCATCAAAAGTTTCATCACCACATTCAACACACACTGGAGTAGTTAAATCTAATTCTAAGTATAACTTACCATCAGCTGAACAAATGTCAGTGTAACTCACCATTTGTTTACCGTATTTTTGAGTGTGAACTCTAAACGGAACCTCATCACCAGCTGCTACGATAGTGTTACCAGCTAAAGTATTGATATCAACAGTTGCTAATACTCTTAATGAAGCTAAGAACTCTTCAGTATCAACCTCTTCACCATCAGGACCAACTAATCTACCAGCTGAACCTTGAGAGAATCCATCAACCTCAATAATTTGGTGTCTTAATGAATTATCAGCTGCCGCTGCAGCGTTACCTGATGCGTAACCAGCTGAACTGAAAGTTACGTTAGTACCTGTTACAACTACTACAGTAATTTCACCTTTAGAGTGGTCATATAATGCGTCATTGTAGAAAGCGTCATATAAGTTAGTGTTTCCTGTGAATGTTGGTTGTAAACATGTAGTACAAGAAGCAATTTTCATTTCTCTATGAGTAGTATCACCTACTCTATCAGATACCTTAGGTACAAAGTAGAATAATTTACCGATTGGTAAGTTCAACGCTTGTACAGATACGATGTCGTTAGCTAATAATTTAGAGAATACACGTCTAATGATTGGGAAAACTACAGTCTCGAAAGAACCGTTTGACCCAGCTGAATCTGTAGTCTCGTTGATTAAAACTGACGCTTGGTTTTCATATAACAAAGCGATGTTTTCTCTAACGTGACCTTCTAATCCTTCTAAGAATCCTAAGTTGTCCCATTTGTTTACCGTTGCTTCACGGATTGCTTTTTGGTGTTTAAGTCCGATATTTCCAACTTCACCAGATTTTAATAAATATCCCATTTTTTATTTGGTTTTTTGTTTTTTATTTGTTATTTTAGTATTTGTAATTGAACTCCCACATCTTTTTCATTTTTTCAAGTTCTGGGTGTACATATACTTTTGATTCGTTAATTATTTCTTTAGAACCAGTTGATGCCGTCTTGTTAACTTTTTCGTCAATCGACTCTTGAATAGTTTTTTTAGTCTTAGACCCTTCAAGTTCTTTGTTGATTGTTTTAAAAATCATTTTAGATTCTTTAAGAGTTTTAGCCTCATCCATTCTTTTAACGATGTCAACTTTTTCTTCTTTAGTAGTTGTGTTCTCAGTGAATAATCTAACAACGTGTGCTAAATTACTATTGAATACAGCTACCTCTTGTAACTTTTGTCTGAACTGTTTAAGAGCGTCAACCATTTTTTCTTGATTTTCTTTTAACTCTTCGTTTTCAGTTTCAAGACCATTTAATTTATTTTTTAGAACTTTGTTCTCTTTAATAACTTTAGTATCTAAATTTGGTCTTCTAGATTCACCCATCTTTCTTCTATTGTCACCAATGTTTGAAGATTTACGATTTGGTTGTTTAGCAGCTTTACCTAATGTTCTAGGAAACTTACCTTCTTCAATTTCTTCCTCATCTTCTTCTTCAATCTCGATTTCGTAAACAACTTCAGACTCTTCTAATTCGTCTTCAATTTCTTCCTCATCGGATTCAAGGTCAATCACCATAACATCCTCTTCATCTTCTAACTCATTTTCTTCGTCTTCTAATTCAAGGTTGTCACCAAATTCAATTTTGTACTCAGCACCAGTCTCATTGTCTGTGAATTCAATTCCACCATCAGCTTGAACAACTTCGATTTCATCTTCTGGGTCCATACCTTTGAACACTCTGATTAAATCTTCGTCACCAACGTCAGTTAAATCAACCACATCCATGTCTAAATCTAAGTCGTTATCAGATTCGTCCTCATCTTCTAAATCTAAATCTAGTTCTAATTCGTCCTCATCTTCATCATCACCTAAATCTAAATCTAGGTCATTTGCTAAGTCCATGTCATCGTCCTCATCCTCTGTAATTGCCTGTCCTGAACCTGTTAAAGATTCCTTTACCATTTCTTCAATTTCTGAACCCATTGTTTGAGCCAGTATTTCTTTCGCGTTGGCTTTGAAGGTAGCATCAATTTGTTCCGCTTCTAGGAGAGCTTGTTCGATAACCGATTTTTCTTCTTTTGCCATTTTCTTTGTTTTTTAAAGAATTTTAATTATTATTTAATGCACCCATTAAGGGTCATTTCTCAATAAATATGTTATTTAGTGTGGAAAAGTCTTTTATTTGTTATTTTTTATGAAAATATTATTGACTTATTGGAATATTTATTAGTATGATGAGAGAAAAAATTAAGGTAATCCTTAAAGAATATGTTGAAAACAACGAAAAAATAGAGGATAATACGTTAAATGAATTATTTAACGATTGTGTTAAAAAAATTTATAAGTCATATAAAAAAATATATGGTCACGAACCTGATATACCAGAAATATATCTAAAGTTTGATGATAACTTTAAAGATGGTAAGATTGGTGCTTTCATTCACCCAAATCATGAAAACGAACATGGTATAATGTTGATTAAACCAAAAGCTATTGAGGATGGTGGTGAGGATTATGTTAAGGATATTATTTTACATGAATTGATTCATGCTGTATTGGGTCATAGTAATCATGAACACGATGAGGATTTCCACAGAATGGCTGATTTAGTTGATTTACCTGAAGAGTATAGGGATTAAAAAAAGGTCTGAGAAATCAGACCTTTTTTTTTAATTTAATTAGTTATTTTATATATAAAAATAATGGTAAAAAAAAAAGACCCGAAATGGGTCTTTTTTGATTTAAAGTAAAAATATTTTAACCAACCTCAATAACATCTTCGATTGGTGATTTCACAGCTGATACGATTTCGTAATCTAATACTGAATCTTTTAAATATTCTGCCATCCTAGCTTCAGCCTCTGTACATGATTGAGCGTCCACCAAATATTGAGATTTAATTTTCTTCGCTTTTCCTGTTTGTTCGTTTATAGAGTCGAACTCAACTCTTACTAAAAAATACTTTGTAACATTATCCATAATTAAAACTTTTTTGATTTATACTTAAGTTTAGTAAAATTGTTTGGTTATGTAAATATTATCTAAATCTACCTATCCTTCTTTTTTCAGCCTCAGTCCAATATTTAGAATATTCGTCCAAAGCTTCACCAACTTTAAATACTAATCTTCTTGTGGCCATAGATAATTTATCGTCTAATATGTCTAACTTTAAACTATTTAGGTGTTCTACAGTATCAGTCATAACTTCATAAGCGTCTCTAATAGATTCCATTGTTGATTTACTATGACTTGAACCCAATTCAAAAGAATCGTATCCACCAGCCTCATCAACTTTAACAGGTAACCCTTTGTGTTTTGTACTAGCAAAATCTTTAAGTTCTTTCTCAGTCATTGAATCATACATTTCTTTAGCTGACCCTCTTAATTCACTAACAGGTATTTCTCCACGTTTTGCCGATAAAGCTATTCCAGCTGCTTGTTGTTGGTCTTGTGATACTGATTTTTCGGTTATTATTTTTTTAACCAATTTTTCTATATCTGACTCAGTTAATCTAATTACTTTCTTTTTCATATTAAAAAATGTGCTGCTTAAGCTGCTTTTGCTAAAGGCGCTGCAGCGCCTTTTTTTTTATATTCCTTCCTCTTTAATTTGTTTTAATACTGATATTAGGTAATCTTCTTCATAACCAAAATGGGTTGGTAGGGAGTCTACGAATTGTTCAACACTCATTGAATATTCGTTAAATGTTTTTTCCATTCTCTCAAAAACAGATTCACTATTCCACTCATTTAATTTACGCCAAACATCATTCATTTCTTCTTGGGTATGTTCACCTGATTCTTCTTCTGTTGATTCTGAACCTAACTCTTGTTTTTTATCCATACAATATTGGATAATGTCTTCTAAATATTCTAATGACTCTTGATTTGACATCTCCATTAAATCACTTTCAATATCACCAATGATAGATGGTTGTTGCATATGATTATCGTATTCCTCTTTAATAATCTTATTAACCAAGTTCTCGATATCTGATTCTGTTAGTTTAATTACTTTCTTTTTCATATTACTCTTCTTCCAATTCACCTTCAACATTACCTAATTCATCAAATAATCTACCCAATAAATTATTTACCTTACCAACAGCTTGATTTCCGGGTTGTTGAAAAAACTTACCCAACATCTCAACTGCTTTCATAAAAACTTCTCTTTCTTTTGGTGATAATCCAGACTGTAATTCTTTAGCTTTAGCCATCATATCTCTTTTAACATCAGCCCCACTAATTGAAGCCTCTTCAGACAAGAGTCTTTTATTTAACTCTTCAATGTGTTTTAATTTGTTTAATCTATTCATTTTATAATATATTTTTTAAATTTTTAATTAACTCTTGGTCCTCATTTAATATAGAACCGATTTTATTACTTAATTTTGATTCAGTAAAAGTATTTAAATCTTTTTCATTGGTAGAAATCCAAGCCCCAGGTGTTGACGGTGTGGTAACAATATCCCAACAAATAATTTCAAAATCGTCTTGTACTATATTTTTACCGTTTTCAGTTTTAAGGGAACCAACTCCTCTAGATGAAATACCAACAGTCCAACCTTTTCTTAACATGTTAGCCACTTTATCACCTAATGTAGAAACTATACCCATTTTATGATAACCAGGTGTTGTGTCCAATTCAATTTCACCCATCAGGGTTCTACCCTCCCACCAAGTTTTAGTAATAATATGAGATACTCTTTCACCATCAATAATAGAAGACTCTGGGTGGTTTAATTCACCTAAAGCAGTCCCCATTTTAATGTATTCTTGGTAAACATCGTTTTGTTTCTCTAGTACTTCTTTAGGGTAAATCCTACCGTTTTTATTCTCAACACCGTATTTTTGTAATACAGCGTATAATTTAACTGTTTCAGGTAAAATACCGTCTTCACTATATAGTTCTTGAGAATTACGACTAGAGTCAAATTCTTTTAACATAGCCGCGTTAGAACAAGTACCGTCTTTACATGTTAATTCAGGTTTTATATATCCCGAATCATACTCTACTAAGTACCCAGTCCCTGTTTCTCCTGGTTGTAATATTTTCATAATATCTTTTTCTTATTTCTATATAAATATGTATATTTGTTACTATATTTAGTTTTTAAAATAAATTTCACTAAGATGCGTATAAAAAAATCTATAACAGTACCAAAATCTATTGAAAATATTCATAATATTTTCAAAGAAAATGAATTTAAGTTGTTTTTGGTTGGTGGTGCGGTTAGAGATTCACTTATGAACATAAACCCCAAAGACTTTGATTTAGCCACTGACGCGATACCTGATAAAGTAAAAGAATTGTTACCTATGTATGAAACTATTGAGTCGGGTGAACAATTCGCTGTTGTTAATGTTGTTACGGATGAAGGTACTTATGAGATTGCCACTTTTCGTGAGGATATTGGTAAAGGACGTAGACCTGATGAGGTTAAATTCTCGACTATAGAAAAAGATGTATTAAGACGTGATTTAACGATTAACGCTTTATTCTACGATTTAGATACAAATGAGGTTGTCGACCTTGTTGGTGGTATTGAAGATTTAAAGAACGGTGTTGTTAGAACTGTTGGTAAGGCTACGGACAGATTTAATGAGGATAAATTACGAATTATGAGAGCTATTAGATTTACATCTCGTGTTGGTTCTACCCTTCATAAAGACGTTTTTGACGCTATAATGTTAGATAAAACCATCATTAGTGGTGACGGTAAACCATTATCACAAGAAAGAATACAAGATGAATTTGTTAAAGGCATCAACCAATCAATAAGTGTTGTTGATTTTCTTAATATGTTAGATGATTGTGGTTTATTTAATTGGGTTTTCCACGATTTAAAAACCGATGGGATTAAGGTTGAATCTAAAGATTTAATAGTGGTGTTATCAACTTTATTGGTGAACAACGATAACTTGGATAAGGTTTTGGTAAATGATTTAAAGTTTAATAAGTCGGTTGGTAAACAAGTTAAATTTTTAGTTGAGTTTAGTAAAAAAATCTCAGTAAAAACTGCTTTCAACTTTAAAACTAAGTTTAAAGATTTAAACATAACAGATAAAACTATTTTAGATTTTAGTGTAATTATAGGTATGGATATGTCATTAGTTAAATCCTTTATTAAGTACGAAATAACAACAAAAGGTGAGGATTTAATAAACCTAGGGTTTAAGGGTAAATCCTTGGGTGTTGAAAAAGAAAGATTAGAAACTGAAAAATTTAAAACTCTATTATGAAAAATAAAAGAATATCATACACGGCTGTTGTATTAGACAAAAACTCACACTTAAAATTAGTTGAGTTATTAAAAGAACGTTTCGGTGATTTAACGGATTGGAAAATATTTGCTCACCACATGACCATCAAAATGGGTGGTTTACCTGATGAACGTAAATCTTTATTGGGTCAAGAAATTGATTTGGCTATTGATGGTTTTGGTTATACTGATGATGTTGTAGCTGTTAGAGTGGATACAAATCTACAAACTAAGAATGATACACCACACATAACTTTAGCCGTTGGACCGAAGGGTAAGCCTGTAATGAGTAATTTGATTACTAATTGGGAATATTTACAACCATTCCATGTTTACGGTACTGTAGAAGAAATCCCATTTTAATGGGATTTTTTTGTTAATTAAAAAAATATTCGTATATTGTAAGTATGAGAACATTTATAACAATATTATTAGTATTTTTAAACTCTTACATTTTTTGTCAAACAGAAAAAGAGTTACAAATGATTTATGAGATAAATCAAATTAGAAGTAATCCTAAATCTTATATACCAAAGGTTGGACAATATATTAATACCCAAAAATGGATTTTAAAAAAATACAGTGACCCTAAATTTAATATAAAATCAACTTCATATAGTGGTAACTCTAATAGTGATAATGATATGGTCAACGTTAAAAAAACCACCGGTAAAGATGTACATATTCAAAACATTAAAGCCGCTGAAGATTTAATCAATGTTTTAGACACGATAACACCTATGGATACTTTAATATTTGATTCTTTAATGTATAAAATTACAAAATCACACGGCGAATACCTTAAAAGTGTTGATAAAACAGGTCACTACGGTCCAAAAGGCCAAAAAGTTTTTGATAGATTTAATTCTTATGAGGTATCAGAGAATTGTGGTACCAGTTTGATTGGTTTAATGGTTGATTCGGGTATACCCGGTTTCGGTCATAGATATAACATATTAAACCCTAAATGGAATTACATATCAATTTATTATATAATTGACCATCCCTCTTGGGGTGATTCTTATATGATACAAAACTTTAAACAATAAAAAAAAGGTGGTTATAACCACCTTTTTTTTTTAATATTGAAATGAACAATCTAATATTGGTCCTTTGCTTTTTTTAACTTTAAGACATTTATTTTTTTTATGTTTTGATTTACCTCCTCTATAAGATTTAAATTTTTTACCACCCTTACTTGGCTTATAAACATTGGTTCTAACCAACTCAACCTCAATCCTTTCATCAACCCTATAAAGTGGTTCACTAACTTCAACAGGTTCAGCAATAACCACAACAAAACTAATGTTAACGTATCTATATTCAGCAGTTTCTTTTCTAGCTTGTTCTCTTTCTTGAGATGACATTGTTTTTGTATAAATATCAGGACCTTGGTTTGGTAAAGCATTAACATTCGTTTGACTGTCAACACCTAAAGATTTTAAAACCTCAACAACACTATTAGCTCTATTATTAGCTAACTGTTCATTACCTATTTTAATAGGTTCTTTATCTGTTGAAGACTCAATATTTACTCTAACAATCTTACCATTCATACTTTTTATAGCTTGTATAGTTTGTGTTATTGAGTCTATAACTTCAGGTTTTAATTTATAACTACCTGAAATAAACATATCACCACTAGAAAAATCAATATCAACAGTTCTTTGTGCGTAAACAACATCACCAGGTTCTACGATTGTATCCCTGTGTACTACGATATCCGATACAGCATAACCATATTTTAATTTAGAAGTTATGTTAGACCTTTGGTTTTTAACATCTTTAAGTCTTAAACTAAGTTTCATATTCTTTTTTCTAGCCGCCAAATCAAAATCACTCTCAACCTTATCAGCGTTCTTTTCTAAATAACCGTTTAATTGTTCGGGTGACATTTTAAGGAACTTAGCTAACTCAGCTTTACCCTCTTCATTTTCTAAAGTCGATTTTATCTGTGTCAAAACCTCAGTTTTGTTTATAGCGTCATTAGCTTTTTGTGCCATTAACTGATTACCACCAAAAGTGGCTCCCAATAACATAGCAGCACCCAAAGCAACCTCTTTAAAACCTTCTTCTATTATTTCAGGTTTATTATCTTTACTAATTTGAGAGACAATCTTTTTCATCTGTGTCTCTGTTATGTGATATTTTTTAGCCATATTTAACTTTCTATATAAATATACCCAACAAAGTGTTTAAACTAAAAAACCCCTCATATGAGGGGTTCTAAATCACATCTTTTTTCTGTAAAACCTAAAATCTTCATCCTTTTCAAAAACATCACTAATAATACTACTAGATATTTTGTTTAATGTGGGTATTAAGTCATCAGAGTTTATAGGTATTAATGGTTCCTTTTGGAATAATGTCATTTCAACCGACATAAAACTTCTTTTACCTAACGATATACCAGAAGAAGCCATATTAAAATCCACTATACTTTTATCACGATAAAACTTATCTTCACCTAGAACCTCAAATAATTTTTTCTTAACTCTTTTTGATTTTTGTTTTAATATACTATCATACTCACCTTCTCTATCTGTTTTAGGTTTACCCCAAGCTGATATTTGTATATAGATTGATTTAGGGTTTTTATTGTCCACTGTTCCTGATATAACATTATACTCATATGGAACATTTAAGGATATTTCCTTACCTCTTTTCATTTGATTTGATTTATATTGTTGTTATTTCAGTTGTTAAATAAGCTGTCTCAACCATCCTTAATGAAACCTTATATGGGTCACAATTAGACGAAGGTCTTCTATCCTCTAGATAACCTTTACCCTCTAATCTAACGGACACAGGTATTCTAATACTTCTACCTCTGTCACTATAACCCCAACTGTACTCTGTAATTTTAGATGTTTCATGGTTCCCAGTCAAACGCTCCTCATTGTGTTCACCATATGCTTCGATGTGTTCATTACGTAAATCACCCATTCTTTCACACATTTCCTCAATGAATCTTTGACCACCCTCTTCTCTCATTTCAGGTGTAGAGAAATTAACATGACATCCTGAACCGTTCCAATCCCCCTTCATAGGTTTTGGGTGGTAGGATACGTTTACCCCGTGTTCTTCCGCTACACGATTTAATATGTACCTAGAAATCCATAATTGGTCCGACCCATTAACGGGTGTAACAGGTCCTATTTGATATTCCCACTGACCTAACATTACTTCAGCGTTTACACCTGAGACATCAAGACCCACTTCAACACACTTTTGTAAATGCTCTTCAGTGATTTTTCTACCTACAACATTATTAGAACCCACACCGCAATAAAACTCTCCTTGTGCTCTAGGACTTTCATTAGGTCTAAAACCAAGAGGTAAACCTTCACCCTCTTTAAAATTAGGTTTTGTGGTTAAAGTGTATTCCTGTTCCCAACCAAACCAAGGTAAATCTTCTTTTCTACGGTTAGACTCATTTTTATACCTTTCTTCTAATTCTGTTCTTGTGTTTGTTTCATGAGGTGAACCATCAGCATTTAAAACTTCACATAACACTAACTTATGTGGATTACCTCTAAAAGGGTCATCCACCATATAAACAGGTTTTAGTAAACAGTCACTATCTGTTCCTTCTGCCTGTTTAGTCGAACTACCGTCAAACGACCACATGGGTAAACCATCAATTTTATTTGATAATTCTTTTACGTCTTTAGGTAAATCCAAAACTTTCGTTTTACTTCTTAGGTTAGAGGGTTTATATCCATCTAACCAAACATACTCTAAAAAAATTTTCATTTAATTGTTTTTAAAACTAAATTATTATTATTAATTTTACACATTTTTGTGCAATAAAAAAAGCCCCACTAAATGTGAGGCTTTTAATTAGGTTTTTATCTAACCTAAATCTTCATTTTCTTTTTCGTTTTTTCTTTTACCAGCGAATATTTTTTGAGCTCCATCAATACCAAACGAACCTAATACAATCCAAAGGAAAGAGTTGTATATATACTCATTAATAACCAAGTCTTTCCCAAAATAACCAGTCGCTAAATCAACCAAAGCGAAAATAACCATAACAGCGAAAGACATAAAACCTACGATTGATTTTTCATTCCAATCATTATTGTCTTTAAAAATTGTGTAAAATTTTTTCATAGTTAAAATAATTTTTGACATAAAACTTTTTATTTTTAAAAACATTATTTATTAAAACTTATCTTTAAAAGCTAATATAAGTGTGAATAATATCTGTAACGCTATGATAATACCAGCAACCTTAGCCCATTGATTCTTTTGTTTGTAAATCTCGTCCTTAGACTGTTTCATTTGTGTTGGGGACCAAACTTCAGTTATTTTATCCCTCCAATTTTTAAGTTCTTCTACTTCTTTTTCAGTATTTTTAAAATCAGACATTTTTTCATTAAGTTCAGTAAACTTAGCCTCCATATCTTTACGGATATTTTCTTGACCTTCATTTAACCTTTCTAATTCTTTAAGAACTAAACGACCATACTCGGACCAACCATTTACTGAATTGTTTTCATCACTACCCATTTTATAGTTTTGTTGCTGATATTACAGAAAGTATAGTAGAACAAATAGTTTCGTAATGTTTTATTTTAACATCTGACTTTTTAAGTTTACTAATAATTTTCCTTTCTTCATTTATTATACCTTCAATATTGTTAAGTATAATAGTATACTCTTTTGAATCAATTTTTTGAGACTCAAGGGTATTAACTAAAACACGTAACTTTTCTAGGTTATTGTTATTATCATGTAAACTTTCACTCATTGTATATTATTTAAATATATTTTTTATATCATACAATTTTTTAAAATTATATGAAAAATTATCTAAACTAGACTCAGATATGTTATAAATTAAATCTTTTGTTTCTAATAATTTTTCTTTAAGAGTTAAATTAGTTGTAACCAATTTAGAATTCACCAAATCTAAGGTCTCTTTTACCATAGACTTTAATAAAGTTTCTTTTTCGGTATCACTACCACTAACAACTACTTTAATCATTTTTTTATCCTCCTCAGTTAACGTAGAGTATTTTTCGTTATATTTTTGGGTAGCTATATTTAAAAACTTTTTAACGTCAATGTTTTCTCTAACTAAATCATCCTCTTCTTTAGAATTAGACTTCTCAGTCATTAAATGTTTAATAACGTTTAATTTAGATTCATGAATCACATCAATAACCTCAACACTTTTACTGGTTGTTGTAAGTTTATATAAAGACTCATTTAATTTATTTGGTTTTTCGTTTAATTCAATACCGTACCTGTCAAGTAAATCAACCAATTTTTTACATTCATTAACAATACTCTTTTCACCTCTAAATTTATCTAAAACAGAAAGGTTCTCATCAAGGTATTTTCCAGCTTCAAACTCACTTGAAGTGGTCTTGTTTTCTAAATTCTTATAAACAACAAAAAAAGACTTTAAAGTATCACTTTCCTTAATGATATTTAAAAATTCTTTATATAGTTCTTTACCCTTACTATCTTCGTTTATATGTGAATTTATATATTCTTGGGTAAATTTATTCTTTAATGTACCAAAATCCATGTTCTTTTTTTATATATAAATATGCCTTAATCTTCTAACGATTCTCTCTTATTAGAATTATTGAGTTTTACCTCCGATTCACGAATTAGTTCATCAACACCATTAAACAACATTCTGATATCTTCGTTCTTACTTTTACCTTCATTTAAAAGTCTATCAATAACACCTTCTTGGTTTCTAAAACTCTCACCGAATCCTTCATCACCACCTTCATCTCCGAATCCACCTTCGTCACCTCCGAATCCTTCATCTCCACCGAAGTCACCTCCTCCGAAGCCTCCGCCACCACC
>Ga0208644_1002698_pt1 | contig 14063 bp, 23 predicted proteins | sample VirMetDEL_Nov_18_FD_184517 | JGI IMG/M metagenome (GOLD analysis project Ga0208644, IMG submission 184517) | Aqueous microbial communities from the Delaware River and Bay under freshwater to marine salinity gradient to study organic matter... | ecosystem: Environmental > Aquatic > Marine >... | reverse complement strand
TCGTTATTACATGGGTACAAATGGCGCACAACAGAGAAAAACGGCCAAAACCAAAAAATTTCATAGAGAATTAAAAACAACCAGTGTTTGGAAATTGCCAGAGTCTCATTCTGAGAAGAGAAGAAAAATAAAGCTCCCAACTGGGATGAAGAGACTCGGAGTCTTTGGAGATGTTCACATTCCATATCATGACAATGATGCTCTCCATGTGATGTTTGACAAGTTTGAGGATGAGAATGTGGATGGCATCTATATCAATGGGGATCTCCTTGATTTCTATGCTTTATCATTCCATGAGAAAGATCCAAGAAAGAAAAAATTCAAAGATGAGATTCAAGCTGGTAGAGAGTTCTTTGAATACATCAGACATCGTTTCCCTGGCATTCCAATCTATTTCATCCCTGGCAACCATGAGAATCGATTTGAGAGGTACATGAGGACAAGAGCTGTGGAGCTGTTGGATGTGGATGAGTTTAGACTTGATATCCTCTTGAGAGCTGGAGAGAACAGAATTGAATATCTTCCATTCAGATCCAGGGTGAGCTTTGGGAATTTACTCATTGAGCATGGAGACAAGATTCCAGGAGCTGGAGGAGTGGTACCGGCAAGAACAGCATTGATGAGATTAAAAACCAATGTACTGATCAACCACTTCCACAAGACATCAGAGAGCTCTCAAAGAGTTTATTCAACTGATGAGAGTCATGTGATCAATGGATATTCATTGGGATGTATGTGTGAGCTTGAGCCAGAATACTTGGAGATCAATGAATGGAATCATGGCTTTGCCATCCTGGAGAAAGATGGAGACATTGTCAAGGTCAATAATTATAAAATCGAGAATGGGAAAATCATTTGATTCCTCAGAATAAAGCAGTATATTTGTATTCCATATCTTTCCAAAGAGGGGTGATCTGAATTGATTGCTCCTTTTTTTTTTCAACATAAGTGAATTTTTATGAAACTTTTTTATACATTTGTCAGTATATATAAACAATTAAAAAACAAGATATGGAAAAATTCAACACTAATTGTGGCAACTGTGATGGTTGGGGACAGATAAATATCTCCCATCATCCAGAGCCATATGAAGCTAACATTATCAACTGCAATGATTGTGGTGGATATGGATACACCTATGACATTGACAAGGTCAAGGAGACAATTGAGGACATCGAATCAATGATATCTGGAATGAGCTCCAGGATCAAACACTTTCAGTGGACAGTCATCCAATGCAACAGAGGAATGCTCTATGAACTCGCTGATAAATATGAGAACAGACTGGAGTCATGCTCCAGAGGTCTCTCAAGATTACACCAATACAGAAACAAATTAAAATCACTACTATGAGACAATTCATCCCCAACACTCCAGAGCACTGGCAAATAGTCAAAGATACCCTTGTCATGGCTGTTCTTTTTTCAATGATCTTTTTATCACAATACCTATGAGAAATATCATCCACATTGAATCCTGGTGGCGTAAAGATGGCCACTTTGATATGAATCATTATTTAAACGTAATTAGAGCAAGGAATGAAAGAGTATATCATCACATACAAGGTCAAGGACAAGACCTGGAAAACAAAAAAGAAACTTGTCCAGGCATACGACAAGGATCATGCAGTGAGCAAGTTCAATCTCTGGAAAGGTCTAATCATTAAAGTTGAAGCATTATGAATGAATATCAAAAAATAATCTCACTTATTGATCAGTATGGTCTCAGGAGAAAGGATCGACACAGAAAGCTCGTATATCAAAGATTCTATATCTATTATAAACTCAAGAAACATTGCACAACTCTGACTGAGATTGGTGAGCTCTTGGATGTCAACCATACAACAGTGATCCATGGGATTAATATGCACTATCGATATTGGAAGCAGAAAGACCAGGTCTATCTGAATGCCATCAATCCATTGATGCATGAATTGAATCATGAATATTCCAATGAATTGACTCTCCATGTGGCAACCAAGAGAACTGGAATATATGGTGAAATCAAGATATCTGGAGTCATTGACAAGCAAATCCTTGACAATATAAAAGAATTCATGACAATCCCTGAGATATGTGAAAAACTCAGTGCAATTGTTGATAAATAATGACAAGGTGACAACTCCCCTTATATACCATTCATTGAGACTTTGAGGTTTTGTTTGAAATGAAATTATTTTTTAAGTTGTCATGTTGTCATGAAATCTCTGAAACGTAGTAATAGAAAGGGATACAGAGGAGACAAGGCACTTTTTTAGTTGTCATTAGTTGTCATTAGTTGTCATAAATAATATATTTGTAGAAATGAAAATATCAGTTTTTAAAAATTTGTTCAATACCAAGGAAACTCCCTTTGATTTGAACATCCAAGAGGTTGCATCCAGGATCAAGCATGGAACGATAGACCTAAAAATCAAAATTAAAAAGATCAGAGAGCTTGACTCAAAAGATGAAGAGCACAAAGCTCTCAAGCAATCACTGATTGCAATTCTCTTCAATGGGACATTCTCAGAGAGGAATGACAATTCTCTCATTGAACATTCTGGATTCTGTATCCTGGACTTTGATAAATATCCAGATGAGGCCACAATGATGGAGGAGAGACAAAGACTCATCCTTGATCCATACATTGTGATGATATTCAGATCTCCAGGAGGGAAAGGATTGAAAGCTCTTATCAAGATTCCGAAGTCAGATAAGAATGAACACAAAAGGAGATTCAAAGCATTCGCTAAATACATCCAATCAGATTACTTTGACCATGCGAATTCCAATGTATCAAGAGTGTGTTATGAGTCTTATGATCCAGATCTATATCTCGACCTGGATAAAGCAGTCTTTGAGGGCATTGATGAGGATGAGGGATTCTCATATATTGAGAGAGTTCCAGTTTGCATTCTCCATGATGAGAATAAAAAGATTGAGATCATTGAGAAATTCTCCTTTCAATCATCCTATGTGGATGGACAAAGGAATCATTTTATCTTTGAGATTGCTTGTGTCTTTGCTGAGTATGGCATCTCTCAACAATCAACCAGTGAATATCTATGGAATAAGTATGTGAACGGATCACAGGACTTCTCTCATCATGAGCTGGAGAGGACAGTCTCATCAGCATTCAAGAAAGCTCAATTCAATTCAAAGTATTTTGAGGATTCTGATAAGATAAAAAAAACACTTACCAAACTATCTGGAGGGATATCGGATGATGATATCAAGAAGCAACTCAATCTCTCAGATGATGAGCTCAATGATATCAAGAACGATTCAATATCTGCTGATGATGTGTTTTGGGTGATATCCTCCAGTGACAAGATCAGCATTGAGCCATTGAAATATGCACAATTCCTGGTCAAGAATGGATTCCAAAAGTATTATCCAGAGACAGCAGAGAAACCAACCTTTGTCAGAGTGAAAGAGAACAAAGTAAGACTCTCATCAGTGGATCAGATCAAGGATTTTATCCTCTCCTTTCTCATTGAGAAGAATGAATTTGAGGTCTGGAATTTCTGCTCAAAGCATCCATATCTCTTCCAAGAGAATCATCTCAATATGATTGACTCCATCAATCTCAAGATGATACAGGACACCAAAACAGAATCATTCATCCCATTCAAGAATTGTGTTGTCAAGGTCACAAAGGACAGCATCCAACAAATATCATATATCGATGTCAATGGATATATCTGGGAGAATCAAATCATTCCAAGGGACTTTGAAACTGCAATTGATTTTAACAATGATTTCAGAGACTTTGTCTCAAAGGTAAGCAATCAAGATCCCATCAGAATCAAATCACTTGAGTCAACACTTGGATATCTCATCCATACATTCAAGGATAAAACAGATCAGAAAGCAATCATCTTCAATGACCAGGAGATTGATGACAATCCCAATGGAGGGAGTGGAAAGTCATTGATGTTGACAGCTCTTGGATATTTCAGACGAATTGTGAAGATTGATGGCAAGTCATTCAATCCGGCAAAGTCAGACTTCGTATATCAGAGAGTCAACCTTGATTCTCAAATCCTGGCATTCGATGATGTGAAAAGAAACTTTGACTTTGAGCAATTATTCTCAATCATATCAGAGGGGATAACAGTCAACAGAAAGAACAAGGATGAGATATTCATTCCATTCGATAGATCTCCCAAGATAGTCATCACTACCAATTATGTCATTGCTGGATCTGGGAGCTCTCATGATCGGAGGAGACATGAGTTGGAGTTCTATCAATACTTTAATCAAAAGAGGAATCCATTAGTTGAATATGGGAGACTCTTGTTTGATCAGTGGACTCAAGATGATTGGTTGAAGTTTGACAACTACATGATCAAGAATCTCCAGCTGTTCCTTAGGAAAGGACTCACCGAATCCATCTCCATCAATGCAGATGCAAAGAGATTCATTCAGTCAACAACCAAAGACTTCTTTGACTTTGTCACTGATAATCCATTGCATCCAGAGATCACATATTACAATGCTGAATTGCTCAATCAGTTCCAAAATGAATACTCAAGATTCCAGGATCTCAATCCTCAGAGATTCGCATCCTGGTTGAGTAGATATGCCGAATGGAAAGAGTATGAAATTGTGAAAGGGAGAAACTCTTTCAAAGGGAGATATTTTGAATTTAAACCAATAAAACAAGAATGAAACTAACAGATAAAATACAAATCACAAACGAGGATAACATGCAGTTAATGAAACGTTATCCTGATAACCATTTTGACTTAGCAATAGTTGACCCTCCGTATGGTATTGGGATAAGTAAAAATCCAGTAAGACAGAAACACGATAAAAAGGAATGGGATGAGTCAATTCCTGATAATAGTTATTTTTTAGAATTGTTTAGGGTGTCAAAAAACCAAATTGTATGGGGTGGCAATTATATTCCGATACTTTGGGGATATGGTGGCAAGGAGTTTATTTTTTGGAACAAATTAAACCACCACGACAATCGGTCGGACGGCGAACTGGCTTGGACTTCTTTCAATGGTTTGGCTAAATATTTTGAATATATGTGGGATGGAAATAGATATGGAATGAAAGGAAATATTCAAGGCGTAGGAAAACCGACAATAAGAATCCACCCAACAGAAAAACCAGTCGTACTTTACAAATGGCTTCTTGACAAGTACGCAAAACAAGGTGATAAAATTCTTGATACTCACTTAGGCTCAGGCTCAATAGCAATAGCTTGTCACGATTACGGATTTGAACTAACAGCTTGTGAACTTGATACTGAATACTACGATAAAGCAATAAAAAGAATTAGCAATCACATTGCACAACAAAAATTATTTTAAACCAATTAAACAAGAGTCATGATATTTGTATCTGAAAACGACATTGATCTGGTCATCCTGGCCATCCTTTGTGGAGATTATGATGATGCCATCAATCTATTAGAAGAAATTAAAAAAGAAGCACTATGAAACCAGAGAATAAAGCTCTCATGAAAGCAATGGAGCTGGAGGAAAGGACAAGAAAATATCCGAATATGAATCCAGCATATATACCAATCACCAATTGGAATGATAACTCAGCCAACAATCTGACCAAGTGTATTCTCTTTTGGATCAACAATTCTGGTGGTCAAGCTGAGAGGATATCAAATCAAGGCCAATTTAGAATGGGAAACAAGATCCAGAATCCCAATGGCACAACAACTCAACTCCCTGGAAAGTGGACTCCAGGACAAGGGACAAAAGGAACAGCAGATATCTCTGCAACCATCAGAGGGAGGTCAGTCAAGATTGAGGTCAAATATGGTAAGGATAGACAGTCAGATGATCAGAAAAGATATCAACAACAGATTGAGACTGCTGGAGGGATATATATCATTGTGAGAAATATGGATGAATTTATTGAGTGGTTTGATGAGTTTATTCAAAATAAATAATTATATTTGTAGAAATTAAAATTTTAAGATATGGAAAAATCAAACATTTGGAAAAAGCTGGAGAAAGCAAAACTCAATCTCGGCAAGGTAGTGAAGAATTCAAGAAATCCACATTTCAAGAATACTTATGCTGATATCAATGCAATCCTGGAAGCTGTCGAGCCACAGCTCATGGAGGTTGGTTTGTTGCTATTGCAACCAATCAAGAATAATTGTGTGGTGACTCAGATCATTGATGTGGACACTGGAGACTCTGTTGAGTCATCAATGGAGCTCCCAATGATCACTGATCCACAAAAGATGCTTTCAGCAGTGACCTATTATCGAAGAGGGACAATTCAATCTCTGCTCTCCCTCCAGGCTGTGGATGATGATGGCAATGTGGCATCTGCATCAACAGTGAAAAAGCAACCAATCTCAGATGATAAATTCAAGAGAGCTCTCAAAGCAATCAAGGATGGATCATATTCCATCAAGCAACTGAGAGAATCCTTTGAACTCACTAAAAGTCAGGAGGAGCAGATATGATATTCAGAGCATCATCATTAGGAAAGATCATGACCAATCCGAGAAGCAAATCGGAGGTATTGTCTGAGACTGCAAAGAGCTATATCAAGGGCCTTGCAAAGCAAAATTTTTATAATTATAAAACAACCATTGACACAAAGCAGATGAGAAAAGGGATTGAATTTGAAGATCAATCCATTGAACTTGTCAACACTGTGATGTTGAAAAATTTCAAAAAGAATGAAGAGAGAAAAACAAGAGGGCATCTCACTGGCCATGCTGATATTGTTACTGACAAATCTATCATTGACATCAAGACATCCTGGAGCTTGGAGACCTTTCCAGCTTTTGAGGAGGATGCTGAAAACAAAGACTATGAATGGCAATTGAGAGCATATATGTATCTCTATGAGAAACCAGTCTCAGCATTGATCTATTGCATGATTGACACTGCAAATGAATATCTCAGTGAATGGGACAATCTGGAGATCCATCGAGTATCTCACATTGAGCCAGAAAAGAGAATCACTCTCATTGAATATATGAGGGATGAGGATCTGGAGCAATTGATGATTGAAAGACTGCATCATGCATCAGAGCTATATGCACAATATATTAACCAATTAAACAACAAGTGATGAAACAAACAGCAGTAGAGTGGTTGGTTGAGCAAATAACTAATGGCACAATGTCAGCAAGAGAAGCTATCCAACAAGCCAAAGAAATGGAATTAGATCAACGAAAAAATGATTACCGAGCAGGTTGGAACGATAACAAGCACAAAGATAAGGCATTGAGCCAAATTGCTGTTAGTAGCTGTTTTTGCGTTGTCGATGAAGAAACTGGTCATTATGAATCAATTCATCAAACATTAGAATCAGCAGAAAAAGAAATTACAGATTGGAAAAGGTTTAAACCAAGTAAAGATGTTATAATAGTTGAGCGAGAGTTCATTAAATAGCTACTAACGGTTGGGTATATGAAAAGTAGCCTAACCACTACCGATGCAACGAAGCACAACACTAACATAGGCTATTTTTTATATACCGTGTTATGCTCTCGTTGCGGTTTATTAAGGAGAAGCACAGAAGTAGTATTTATTTTTTTGTGCGTTGGTGAAAATTATATATAAAATATGAAAGATAAATTAAAGATACACACAAGTAGTAAAAGTAATGAGTGGGAAACACCAAAGAACTTTTTTAAGATGTATAACGACATTTTCAATTTTGATATTGACGTTGCTTCAACTGATGAAAACCACTTGGTGGATAAATATTGGACTATTGAAGATGATGCACTTTCAAAAGATTGGAGTGGAATGACTTGTTGGATGAATCCACCATACGGAAGAGAGATTGGTAAGTTTGTAAAGAAAGCGTATGAGGAAAGTTTGAAAGGTGCAACTGTGGTTTGTTTAATTCCAAGTAGAACTGATACTGCTTGGTGGCACGAATATGTACTTAAAGGTGAAATTGAATTTATAAGAGGCAGACTAAAATTTGTAAATAGAACCTTTCCAAGTTGGAGAGAGGATGGTAATTTCAAAGTTTCACCTGCACCATTTCCTTGTTCAGTTGTAATTTTTAGAGGGAGGGAAGGAAAAAAATAAATACGGTATGTTAGCACAAAACTTCAATCGAAGAACGAATGTAGCAATGGAGCATAACGTCAAGTATAACCGTCAGGTGGGGATTTAATGCTCTAACCTTTCAATCTGACGTAAAACAAATAAAGAGCAATGACCTTGCAAGCTGGCACACTGCCCCACTTGCGGTTATACAATGTTGGCAGAAGTACTTTTATCAATTATGAATATAGAGAAACAACAACAAGATTTAGTGGCTTCAATCAAGCACGAACTTTCAAAGAAAAACAAATTTTATAAACCTTCATCGTTTTATCATTCGGTATGGTTTCAGCCTTCATCTGGAAGGTTTCTATTTGCCGACCAATATACACGATACGAAGTTATAGAGCCTTTGATTAAAAATAAAACACTTGTATTTAAGGGTGTTGGAAATCATCAGGGAGAGAAAATGTTGCGGTATGTACTTTCTTAGTATTGCTGCCAACACCAAAGCAGGTGAAGTTTTAATTTCACTTGCTGACTGTTATCCGCAGTTTTAATTGCGGAAGTTATTAACCTTTAAATCATAATAGAATGAGTTGCGAAAACATTAAACCAACAAAAAAACCAAAGTGTAATGATATGCCTATTAACAATCAAAATTTGCAAATTGATTTTCAAACAATGCAGATTAAATTAGGAGAAACTACATTAGGTAAAATAACTGGATTCATTGTTAATAATGGTATTTATGAGCAAAGAATTGATATAAATACGGAAAATTTAAAATCAGAGTAATATGAAAACAGCAGTAGAATGGTTATTTGAGCAAATGCCAAAGAAGTTACATCCACATTATAAGAAACAATTTGAACAAGCCAATAAAATGTTTGAAGAGCAGATAATGGATGCTCATCGAATGTCCAGCATTGAGTCTGGATTTGAACACTCAGCACAGGACTGGGCGAATACTTACTATAATGAAACATATAAAAACAAATAAATATGAGCTATGAAGCAAAAGGAACTCTCCATCACATCGGAGAGACAAGAGAGGTCAGTGAGACATTCTCAACACGATCATTCACCATCTGTCAACAAGATGACAAATATCCACAATTCATCACCTTTGAATTGATCAAGGATAAAACAGATCTGATTGACTCTTTCAAGATAGGGGATGATATCAACGTATCATTCAACCTGAGAGGGAGAGAATGGAATGGTAAATTTTTTAATACAATTCAAGCATGGCGAATCCAGAAAGTCACAGCAGAGGTATCAGATCCATTCTGATAGACCTTGACCATGATCAATCCATCAAAGACTGGATGATTGACAAGACAAAGAGGATGCTCTCCAATAGATACAAGGCCATTCATATGGCTGAGGATATGGGAGTATATCCATCCAAGATACACAGATTCCTCAAGGGGATGAATGTCAATGATCAGTTTTATCAGAGCTGGTTTGAATGGTATGCAAAAAATAAATAACTTTGAGATGTGGAATTTTGGAACAAAGAAGCATATCACATTGCATACAAGATCACTGGAGGACATCCCCTATACAATGACCTTGTCCCTCATGTCTATCTGCTATTGTCAAAACTCCACATCAAAGAGTCTGATCTCCCTCGAGTATTCGCCAGATGGGCCTGGAATCAATACACCTGGAAAGAGTCAAAATTCAATCAGCTCCACAGACCAGGAATTTCTGTTCCAAGTGGTTTCGATAAACTTGATGATGGAATGATGTATCAAGAGACCAGATATCAAAGAATCCTTGACAACTATATGGATCAGAATCCAGATGATGATCAGATTCTATTCTGCAAAGAGATAACAAAGATGCATTTATGTGGGATGACCTATCGAGAGATAAGATCTCTCACTGGCATCTCCCTGGATACTATTCACAAAGCAATTAAAAAATTTAAAAATGATCTTAATACTTATGCTTGTATCCATTGGGATAGCAAGAGCTCTCCAGAGTTTTCAGCTACCTGATATCAAACCATTCAACTGCCAGAGCTGTCTATCATTTTGGATCTCATTGGTTGGATTCGCTGTCTTTGACTGGACATGGATACACGTTGCATTTATAACTTATTTACTATCTGATTTAATTTTAATATATGAACATAAGTAGTCAACTCGAATATCAAGTAAAGAGATATATTCAAACCAGGTCATTCTCTCTGGATGGAACTCTCAAAAGAGAACTGGAAGCAATCCACAAAGAGTATGGATTCGGAAAGGTCAATCTTGGATGCTCCACTTGTCTGAGATCAGCCATGCAAAGGATATGCAAGGTCTATCAAGAGATACCAAAGGAGAAACCAAAACTCCACTTTGTAGGAGTCAAGCAAAAGACAATGAAAGAACTCAGAGCAGAGGCAAAAGAGAAAGGAATTACTGTTCCATTCGGATGCAAGAAATCAGAACTAATTGAGCTATTGAAATGATTGATGTCACTGTTGCAATGCCAGTTTATAATGCTAGAGATATCATCTGGTTGGCATTGGAGTCACTCTGCAATCAAGTCACTGAATATAAGTGGGAGCTCATTGTAGCTGAGGAGAAGCATGATAAAATGATTGAGGATGATATCCTCTCCAGATACGAGAAAAGACTCAGAAAGGCTGGATGTGAATCAATCAAATATCTTGAATATGAGAACTGGATACCATTATCAATCAAGTGGAAGCATATAGGAGAGCATTCAGATATCAATTCAAAAGTGTTCATGCTCCATGCATCTGATTGTTACAGCTCAAAAGATAGAATCCAGGAAGCTGGAGATTCAATCATCATGGAGGGATTTGACTGGGTTGATTATTCAAATGGGTTCTTTTATAATCTCATGACAAATCAGATGATCCAATACTCAGCAAGTGCCAGAACAAACCTGGACATGAGCTTTAAAACAGAATACGCAAGGACAATCCCATTTGTCATGGTCAAGAAAGGAGTTGACAATTTTCTTATCACTCATTGCATTAGAAAAAACTTGAATTTTAAAAAGAAACAAATCAATGATCTCAAGATGGACAGCATTGATACCGATGGCATGAACAACATCAGCATGAAGAGAAAGGAATGTTATGATCATATCAGATATCCATTTATTGAAACTGATGTGACACTGGATGATCTTGAGCTCCCAGAGATGGTAAAACGAACACTATCACATAATAACAAAAGCAATGGCCAATCAATATAGAGATATTGATAAGGATGAACTATTATCCAAAGCATATGGATATTGTGACTATTGTATTGCATCAACAAAGGAGGTTGCAACAAACTCTGGAGTCAAGAAAGTAGCTGAGAGACACATTCCAACAGTCTCCTATTTTTTGAATCATTATCTGAGAAGAGAGCATTTTGATTTCTACAAAAGAACAAATTGGTATGATGCAATGAATGATGAGAGCCATCCATTATCGAACACTATAAAAACCATTGACGAGCTGTTCAAAGGTTTGGCAAGGGATGTGGTGGCCAATGAGGGAAAGGGAATATTCTATGCAAAGAATGCTCTTGGGATGCATGATAAACAACACCTGGAGCAAAAGAATGTTGACCGCTTTGACTTTGAATGAGTACCGTCAAAGGTTATAAACCACATGATAAACAAAGAGAAATCCATGATGCAATCAATCATGGTCATGAGAAATACTATGCTCTGAACATTGGGAGACAGTTTGGAAAGACTCTCCTGGGGATCAATCAACTTTTGTATTGGGCCATCAATGACAAGGGGTGCAAGATAGCATGGGTGACTCCAGTATATAAGCAAGGAAAGAAAGTATTTGCAGAGCTTGAGAAAGCTGTTGTCAAGTCAGGTCTATTCCAGTTCAATAGATCGGATCTTGTGGTGAGTGGTTTTGGATCAACCATTGAATTCTTTTCTGGTGAGAGACCAGACAACATCCGAGGGAATACATTCAATTATATGGTCATTGATGAGATGGCATTCACCAGAGCAGAGCTGTGGGATGAGGTGCTCAGTGCAACAGTGATGGTCAAGGGAAAGAAAGTGATCTTCATCTCCACTCCCAAAGGAAAGAATCATTTCCATCGAATCTGTATGCAACACAACTATGATGATAGATATACTTACTTTCACTATTCATCATATGATAATCCAATGATTGACTCCAGGGAGCTGGATGAAAGAAAGAGGTCTCTCCCAGATCACATATTCAGACAAGAATATCTCGCTGAGTTTGTTGACAATGCATCTGGACTATTCAAGAACATTCACTCTCTGAAAGGCAACCATGCTCCAGGATCAAAGGCATTCGCTGGTCTGGACATTGGTAGAGCTGATGACTACACTGTGCTCACAATACTCAATGAGGATGGAGAGATGTTCTATCTCAATAGATGGAGGCATGATGAATGGAACAAGATCATTGACAAGGTTGCAGAGGCCATCAATAAATTCAGAGCAGTCACATTGATAGAGGTAAACAATCAAGGAGATGTGTTCCATGAGATCCTGAGAGACAAGTGCAGAGGATTGATTGTCCCATTCACAACAACAAGCAAAACAAAACCAGTGATCATTGAGGATCTTGCTTTGTCCTTTGAGCAATCAGATATCAAGATATTGAATGAGCAATGGTTGATTGATGAGCTTGAAAATTTTACCTATATTTACAGCGCACATTCCAGGTCAGTTCAATATTCAGCTCCAGATGGATTGCATGATGATGGAGTCATGAGTCTGGCATTGGCATGGCATTGCAGAAAGACACAACAGAACAAAGGAAAATATCATATCATCAGAGCATGAAAGAATTCAAACTCAAACTCCCTCAGACCATCAGAGACTGTCAACCAGATATGTTGATCAAGTGGTTGATATTATCAGAGAGCATCAAGGACATCAACAAGAATGACATTGTCAAGATGCTTGACTTTCAATGTCAGATCATCAGTATATTCTCAAAGCTGTCTATCAACAAGATCAAGAAAGGATCGATTGATGACATCACTGCTCCATCCAATCACTTGATGCAGATGATTGGAAGCTATGAATACAGAGAGCCATCTGAGATCATTGAGATCAATGGCAAGAGATTCAGATTTGAGAAAAACTTTGCTCATGTATCCACTGGTCAGATCATTGACTTAAAACTTGCTGGAGACATCACTGAGAATCCTTATCCAGCATTGGCAATCATGTATGTTGAGGAGGGGATGGAATATTGCCAGGAGGATGAGAGAGGGAGAGTGCTCAATCCCAATGAGAAGAGGGAGCAACTATTCAGAGAGTCATTCCCTGGAGATGAGTTCTTGAATTTCTTTAATTTTTTTTTGAGCGATTACGAAAAGAGGAGACTCGCTATATTGGGGATCCAGACAGCGAGGACGATGATGGAGAGGATGAAGCTGGAGCAAGAGTTGAAGATTCAGAGTGGTTTAGTTGGACGAAGATCTTACATCGATTATCAAAAGAGATGGGACAAGATGTGGGAAAGATTACACAACAGCCATATGTAAAGACTCTATTCTGGATGAATTTCTTCAAGCTGTCGGACGAACAAGAACGCATATTAATGAAAAGGAATGGCTGATTTTGACTTTCTTGAAACTGAGCTGGGCATCTCTGAGAAAGACATTGAGAATCCATCCAATGTTTATGAGAATTTCATTCTCAAGATTGCCAATCAAATCACTGATGATCTAAGGAAAGAGACAAGCAACAAAGCAAGGAACTCAGGAGCTTTGACTCAATCCATTGCATATGTCCCAAGTGGGAGATTGTCATTTGAGATCCAGGCCGAAGATTACTATAAATTCATTGATGAGGGAGTCAATCCAGTTGGTCAGAATAAATTCCAGACACCATATTCATTCAAGTTTCCAAGTGTGACTAAGAATCATGCTGTTGCATTGAAGCAATCCTATGGATATACATTGAGTCATGCATATGCATCTGGATATGTGACAAAGAATAAATATGGAATTAAACCAAGGAACATCACTGACTCAGTGATCAATGACAATTATCTTGAGAGGATTGCATCTGATTTGGCTGAAGTCACTGGATTGATGTTCGAGGTCAC
>Ga0208644_1002697_pt1 | contig 14064 bp, 14 predicted proteins | sample VirMetDEL_Nov_18_FD_184517 | JGI IMG/M metagenome (GOLD analysis project Ga0208644, IMG submission 184517) | Aqueous microbial communities from the Delaware River and Bay under freshwater to marine salinity gradient to study organic matter... | ecosystem: Environmental > Aquatic > Marine >... | reverse complement strand
ACACTTTGGTACCAAAATTATTAGATATATTCACAATGATGCTTGGTCAAATTATACATTAAACAAAATAGAAATTGAGCAATCAGAACTATCTATTATACCAGATGTACGATTTCCAAACGAAGTAGAAGCTATTAAATCTAAGGGTGGCGTCGTTATTAGACTCACTAGAGATATTTTTCAGAGTGAGGTAAAGTCTGAATCAGCTTTAGACAAAGAAAATTATGATTGGTCAAATTTTGATCTTGTCATTAATAATGATAATTTGACTATTGATGAACTATGTAAAACCCTAGATTTATTCAAACAACATTGGAGCTAATTTAATGATAGTAACCTACATAAGATCTTCTAGTTACAATAATTATGCATATTGCCAAATGCAATATTTTATTACGTATGTCTTGGGTCATCAATCTGACAGCGGAAAAAAGGCAGAGTTGGGAACAATTGTGCATAAAGTTCTGGAAGTATTGGCTTCACTAAAAAAGAACGAACAAGACAATCCAAAAAAACTTAAACTTAACGTAGAGGACGATGCTTTAGGTAGCATAAAAATTAAAAAGTCTGAATTATATACCGAAGAATTTGTAAAAGAAGTTCTTCAAAAAAGCTTTGGGTTTTATACCGCCGGATCAAAGAATAATTTTACCAAGGGCGACAATAGCGATTGTGCCAAATTAGTTTTTGACACATTGAGTTATAATAATGGACAATTTGATCCCAGAAATAGAAAAATCATAGCGGCAGAACCGCATTTTGATATACCAATCGAAGAAGATTGGGCGCATTATGAATATGAGATAAATGGTGAAAAAGTAAAGGGTCAACTAGCGATAAAGGGAACCATAGATTTAGTAACAGAATCTTCAGATGGTATCATAGAGGTAATCGATTGGAAAACTGGAAGAAGATTAGATTGGGCAACTGGTGAGGAAAAGACATATGAAAAACTATGTTCTGATCCGCAATTGTTGCTTTACAACTATGCTGTATCAAAATTATTTCCTGAGTATAAACAATCCATTATGAGCATTTTCTTCATCAAGGACGGCGGTCCATTTTCTATGTGCTTTGATGAGAGCGATGAGAAAAAGTTTCTAAATATGCTTAAAAAGCGTTTTCAAGAAATACAGCAAAATAATACGCCTAGACCCATATCTGAGACAAGAGAACACTGGAAATGCGCAAAATTATGTCACTATTGCAAAAACAACTGGCCGGGAACAGACCAAAATATGTGTATATACATAGAGAATACGCTTAAAAATAAGGGGATGGATAAAACAATAGAAGAATGCTCTAGACCCGGTTTCGATATTGGTTTCTATTCTGCGCCGGGTTGAAAGGAAATCTGATGAATAAGTTGTTAACAATAGGAATGGCTACATATGATGATTTCGATGGCGTATTCTTCACGATACAAGCTTTGAGAATGTACCATAATCTTTGCAATACTGACAAAGTAGAATTCGTAGTTCTAGATAGTAATCCAGATAGTACGCATGGGCAAGAATGTAAAAAATTTGTTGAAAATAACGTAAAGGGCAAGTACATTGCTTACAAGGATAGAATCTCATCGTTTAATAAGTACAAAATAGCAGACCATGCTAATGGCGAATATGTTTTAATTTTAGATTGCCATGTACTGTTGCAAAATCACGCAATAGATAATCTAGTACAATATTTTGAAAATAATTATCCTTGCAAGGATTTGATTCAAGGACCACTTTTATACGATAATCTTCAAAGTATCTCTACTCATTTTGATCCCGTATGGCGTGGCGACATGTATGGCATTTGGGCCACAGACGCCAAGGCTTACGCTCTGGGGCTACCTTTTGAAATACCTATGCAAGGAATGGGGCTATTGGCATTTAAAAAATCTGCTTGGCAAGGAATCAACTCAAACTTTAAAGGGTTTGGTGGAGAAGAGGGGTATATAGCAGAAAAATTTAGACAATGGGGAGGGAAAAATATATGCTTACCATCATTAGGGTGGAATCATAGATTTGGAAGACCCGGCGGTGTAAAATACAGACTAGTTTTAGAGGATCGTATTTGGAACTATTTTATAGGATGGTTAGAAATCACGCAAGACCCAAATCATAAAATGATACAAGACATAAAAGATCATTTTAAGAAACGTGTACCAGAAAAGAGTATAGACAACATTTTCGAATCGGCTAAACAAATAATTTTTAAGAATGGAGAAACTCATGCCACTACCTAATAGAAAAAAAGAAGAAAATAAGGACAGTTTTGTTTCCCGCTGTATGAGCAATGAAACAATGAAGAAAGAATATCCAGATGAAAAGCAAAGAGTAGCCATATGCATTCAACAGGCTACAGCGAATGCTGACCCAATAGAAGGGGCAGATTTTGAACTACAGATGGAAGCGGGTTATGCAGAAGAACTAACAGAAGATAATTTTTACGTACCATCCGAAGATGAATACGAAGATTTTGGTGAAGAGACAGAAGAGTGGGATTGTGCGAAAGAAAAGCCTGGATTGTGGGAAAATATCCGCAAGAAGAAGGAACGCGAAGGTAAAAATTATAAGCCAGCAAAGCCTGGAGATCCTGACCGTCCAGACAAAGATGCATGGAAAAAGGCTCAATCTGGTAGCGGAGATGAAATGGCTTTAGAACAAATTCAAAAAATGCATGATCAGTTAATGGAAATAGTTATGCGTCTTAAGGAAGTGTCCTTAGATGTAGAGTTTCAAGATTGGACTAAGGATATGATTTCTAAAGCAGAAATATATGTTCAAAATGTATATGACTTTGTTAAGTATTATGAACCTGGAAAGTATGAGGATGAATATACGCCGGATAATGAAACCTATTCAAAGTTTAAGTATGAAGATCCAAAAACAGGTGAAGTTTACACTTATAGAAGACAGGGCATATACGAAAAGAATGGACGCAGACTTACTTATAAGGGCGAAGCATCAGAATATCAAGGTAAAAAGGTTACTTTAAATAAGCCATTTAGAACCCCAAAGGGACCAAAGAAATTCAGCGTTTATGTTAAAAACGAAAAAGGCAACGTTGTAAAGGTAAATTTTGGCGATCCAAACATGAAGATCAAAAAGAATATACCAGAAAGACGTAAAAGCTTTAGAGCTAGACATAATTGCGATAATCCAGGCCCAAAGTGGAAAGCCAGATATTGGTCATGCAAGGCTTGGTAAAAAAGATAGAAATCGCATCTTAAATAATAACATGACCCATTGCGGTCACTTTAGATTTGTAGTGGGTCATGGTATTATTGATAGAAAATTGCAAAAAAGAGCAACACACGCTATAATATTGCGTTGCCGAACACTTTGATTAAGGAGAGAAAGTTTTGAATTGGTTCCCTTTGAAGAATTATACCCACTACAGTTTGCTTCGCGGACTGTCAAAGCCAGAAGAATTGGTAAGAAAGTGCGAAAAAAATGGTTACGTTGCTTGCGGTATCGCTGATTATAAAACTCTTTCTGGATGTATATCTTTTTTCAAAGCTTGTAAGAAGGCGGGTATTAAACCAATCTTAGGCTGTTCATTTGATGGTTTTCAATTATTTGCCAAAAATAAGGATGGTTGGCACGATTTAATTGAATTGGTTTCTATGCTTGATGAAGATAATAACTTACCAGAAAATAGAATAAAGACAATATTGAATCGTAACAATCTTATCAAAATAGAAAACGATTCACAACCAATTAGCTACTACGTCGAGAAGCAAGATGCAAAATTACATCGTATATTGCTATGCTCTGACATGAAAACAACTTTGCCAAAAGTAGCAAAAGCTCTTAGGCAAAATAAAGAAATAGATGCTGATAAAATACAGTATTTTACACAAGATATTTTCTACGTTCTTGATGCAGATGAATCTAAGCAACTACCAACGACCGATTTGGAAAAAATATACAATCAATGCGAAGATTACGATATTCTTAGTAATCCTATGCTTCCAAAATTTGAATGTCCAAATAGTCTAACAGAAGAAGAATATCTAAAAGAACTATGTCGCGTTGGATGGAAAAACATTTTGATAAAAGGTGGCAAGGTATCAGACGAAAATAAAAAGTCTTTATACTTAGAAAGATTCAAAGAAGAATTTGATGTTATTAAGAATGCTAATCTATTCGGATATTTCTTGATTGTATATGACATTATCAAGTATGTAAATGATCAAGGGTGGATGAGTGGCCCAGGAAGAGGTTCCGCAGCGGGTTGTTTAATATCTTATCTGATAGGCATTACGCAAATAGATCCAGTTGAATATGATCTATTGTTTGAAAGATTTTATAACGCTGGCAGAAATACAAAAGACAACATATCTTTACCAGATATAGATATGGATGTTCCCGCTAGTAAAAGAGACGATGTAATTGCATATTTGAAAGATAAGTATGGTCACGACAAAGTAAGTCAAATGATTACGTTTGGTAGACTGCAAGGCAAGAGTGCCATCAAAGAAGTATTGAGAATACATGAGGCGTGTTCTTTTGCGGAAATGAATGCTATCAGTAATTGTATTCCAGATGAAGCAAAAATATCTGACCAATTAGCAGAAATGGATGATGAAGATCGTTCTATCATACGTTGGGCATTGATAAATAATGCCAGTGAGTTAGCAGATTATTGCAAATTATCAGAAGACGGTTCTTTGGAGGGAGATTACGCACGATATTTTGAAGAAGCGATAAGAATAGAGGGTACATTTAAAAGTCAAGGTAAACACGCTGCTGGTGTTGTTATATCAGCAGAACCTTTGCAACAAGTGTGTCCTATGGTTAAGCAAAAGGGATCTAAGAAAAAATTGCTGGCTTAGAAATGTCAGACTTGGAGGCTTTAGGTCATGTTAAATTCGATGTTCTAGGAATATCTTTACTAGATAAATTGATGTACGTACAAGAAATAGCGAGGACATAATGGCAAATAGGGACTATATCATATTTGATTTTGAAACTGGGTCACGTAATCCACATAAAACGCAACCAACGCAAATAGCAGCGTTGGCTCTAGACGGTAGGAATTTTAAATTGAAGGGGCAGTTCAATAGTGAAATACAGCCGATATTAGATGATGAAAAAGCTGTCAGTTTAGGTCTTGATCCTATTGAAGATGAAGCACTAAGAATAACTGGCAAGAATAGAGAAGCCCTAGCAGAAGCACCGTCACTCAAATCGGTTTGGAGCAAATTTACAAAGTTTGTGTTACAGTACAATTGGAAAGGTGATGCCTTTTTTAATCCTATACCAGTTGGTTTCAATATCCTTGGTTTCGATATGATTATTGTAAATAGACTATGCCAAGAATATGGACCTTGGGATAAAAATCGCAGTCAGCAAAAATTATTTAGCAAAGTATATAAGTTTGATATTATGGATAATATCTTTGCCTGGACAGAAAGCGATCCTTCGGTAAGATCAATAAGCATGGATGCGCTAAGAGAACGAATGGGTCTTAGTTCTGAAAATGCTCACGATGCATTACAAGACGTAAAAGATTCGGCAAATATATTTATCAAGCTCATGAAAACCCATAGGGCTGTTTATCAGAATATGAATTTCGATAAAGCCTTTGCTAATGGTGAACTATACATAAAATGAATAATAAAGAAACGACACAGCATAGAAAACTATGGGTGGATCTATATAAAATATCAAACGGATGCTGCATATGCGGTTATAAAAAGCATCCAGCAGCATTATGCTTCGACCATTTACCCGGTTATGAAAAAGCAGAAATAACCAAAAATGGATGCTCAAAAAGAAGCTGTGCCGGTGGCATGTTTATGTTATATGCAAAAAAGCATGATGTTGAAGAATTAATATCAGAGATACAGAAATGTAGATTAGTGTGCCACAATTGTCATATGGAACATACTCACAAAAATCAAGTCGAGCTATATGATAATCAAAAAGGTATGTCGCTTGAAGAATTGATATCTCATTTGAGGAAAGAAAAAAATGCTATATAACGACAAAGAAACTTGGCAATTATTTGCAGAAGGCAAAACCAAGGGGATTTTTCAATTAGAAAGCAATCTTGGAAAATCGTGGGCTAAAAAATTGGCACCAAATAGCATAGAAGAACTTTCAGCTTTAATTGCTATTATTAGGCCGGGAACTTTAAAAGCTTTTGTGGATGGCAAGAGCATGACACAGCATTTCGTAGATAGAAAACACGGCAAAGAAGATGTGACTTATTTGCACCCAGCATTAGAAGAGATATTAAGGCCCACATACGGGGTTTTGGTATATCAAGAACAGTCTATGCGTATTGCACAAAAAATTGCTGGATTTGACCTAAGAGAAGCTGACATGCTTCGTAAGGCGATTGGAAAAAAGAAGGCCGATCTTATGGCTAAAGTCAAAAAATCTTTTGTAGAAGGTGCAGAAAGAATCGGCACGGTTACTAAGGATGAAGCAATAGAAATCTTTGGATGGATCGAAAAGTCATCTAGATATGCATTCAATAAATCGCACTCTATTTCCTATGCGGTATGTTCATACTGGAGTGCATTTGCCAAGGCTCACAATACTAAAGAATTTTTTCTATCGTATTTGTATTATGCCAATGAAAAACAAGATCCACACAAAGAAATATATGAGTTAATATCCGAAGCTAAACTTTTCGACATAAATGTTAAAACACCTAGCCTCACAAATTATAAAGACAAATTTAATATCAATAAGAACACTATTTACTTTGGATTAAAAGATATAAAGTCACTAACTGGTAAAAACGGAGATTCTCTAATCGATGTCTTAAACGGTATAGAACAAGGTATTGGCAAAAAGATTAAAAATATGCTGTGGATCGAAGTGTTGATTTATCTAAATTCTAAAATATCTTCCACGGTCTTCAAAGCACTAGCTTCCATAGGGTTTTTTCGCGGATTAGCAGAAAAGGTGACGAGAAACAAATGTCTATATGATTACGAAATTATTAGATCTTTGACAAAAGCTGAACAAACTTGGCTAGAAAACAACTTAGTAGACAGGAAATGGAAAGATTTAGCAGACGCATTAAAAGATTTAGCACCTACCAAAAAAGAAGGTGGAGGCACCAGTAGGGCAGATAGAAAGCAAATAGTGCTTAATGAAATACAATTATTAGAAAATCCACCTTATGATCTAATAGATGATCCAGCCTGGGTTATAGATCAAGAAGTAAAATTTTTAGGTTGCCCAGTAAGTCTAACAAAAGTACAAACCTCAGATACTTCGGCGGCTAATACAACTTGTAAAGAAGTGGTTAATGGTAAAACCGGTAAGGATCTATGCATAGTTGCTAATATACAACGAATATCAGACTATAAAATAAAAAAGGGAGAATCCAAAGGGCAAACTATGTCGTTTTTGACAATAGAAGACGAAACCGCATCTTTGGATAGCGTCATAATATTCCCATCACAGAAAGAGAAATACAAATATGTATTATACGAAGGGAATAATTTAATTTTTTGTGGATATGTTGGTAGCAATGATGGATCTTTTATTGTAGACAAAATTCACGAAATATAGATTGTTTTTTTTGAACCTTACAGATAAGATAATTCAACAGGAGATTCTTGATATGAACATTTGCTCATTTACTGGATATTTGGTGGAAAACCCCAGAATATCTATAATCAACGATGTCGTAAAAGCCGAATTCGTAATGGTAATCTATTCTTATAGAAGAACCAAAACAGGAGAGAAAAACAGAATTCCCACCTATATACAATGCGAAGCTTGGCATACTGGGGCAGAAACATTAGAAAGATATGCCATCAAAGGCACAAAGTTGGTAGTAAACGCCTCTGCTAAAAATATTTCCAAAGAAGATAGTAGGATTATATTTAGAATTAACGAATTTGATTTCTGCACACAGGACTATGATGACTGATATGAGAAAAAAGAGAATACTATTTTGTAGCGAAGCCACCTTCTTAAGTACGGGATACGCTACATACACAAGAGAAATATTGAATTATTTACACTCTACAGGTAAGTATGAGTTAGCGGAAATGGCTTCATATGGTATGAGAAGCGATCCAAGAGCCGCTAACATACCCTGGAAGTTTTATGGTGTAACTCCAGATGAAAATTGTCCAGAAAAAGAGCGAGAACAATATAATCAATATCCAACCGCCCAATTTGGGGAATTGATGTTTGAAGAAGTTTGCCTAGATTTTAAGCCAGATATAGTTTGTGATATCAGAGATTTTTGGATGTTAGATTTTCAAGAACGCTCACCATTTAGACCATACTACAAATGGTGCATCATGCCAACTGTTGATGCTCAACCACAAGCTAGACAATGGATAGCTACATATCAATCCGCAGATGCTTGTCTGACATATTCTGAATGGGCAGGAGAATTGTTGAAAAAACAGTCCGGTAACAAAATCAATTATATTGGCGTAGCTTCACCTTCCGCCCATTCGGCTTATCGAACTTTGGGCAATAAGAGTGAACTAAGATCTTCTTTAGGTTTGCCAGAAGACAGTTTTATAATAGGCACCGTAATGCGTAACCAAAGAAGAAAGTTATATCCAGACTTATTTGAAGCATTCAAAATTCTATTATCTAAGGTCGAAAATCCAGAGAAATACTTTCTATATTGTCATACTAGTTATCCAGATTTGGGATGGGACATACCCGAATTGTTACAACAATATGGATTATCTTCTAAGGTGTATTTCACGTATATTTGCGGGCAAACAAATAAATTTTTCCCATCCTTATTCAAGGGTGCTGTAGCACAATCCCCTTATACTAATAAGTTTGGTGCAACATTATCCAATGTAAAAAATGGCTTAAATTATGAAGATCTATGCAAAGTAATGAACTTATTCGATCTATATGTTCAATATGCTAATTGTGAAGGCTTTGGATTGCCACAAGTAGAAGCTGCGGCTTGCGGTGTTCCAGTTATGGCTACAGATTATTCCGCTATGGAAAGTGTTGTACGAAATTTAAAGGGAACCCCAATAAAACCAAAAGCATTATACAAAGAATTAGAAACTGGGTGCTTTAGAGCAGTACCCGACAATGAATTAGCATCTGAATTAATGAAGTCATTTTTTGAACTTTCTAAAGAAGAGAGGGACATGCTTGGTAAGATAACGAGAGAAGCTTTTGAAGAAAGATATACGTGGGAAAAGAGTGGCAAAGTTTGGGAAGAATATTTCGATAGCGTAGAGATATTACCAGAAGAAAAAACGTGGAAATCTCCACCAAGAATTAGGCAACCAGCACCAAAACCAGAAAAATTGCCACCAAATCTAGAATATTCTAAGATAGCAAACTGGTTAATAAATAATGTTTTATGTGAAACTAATAAAGCAAACTCTTTTATGGAAGCTAGGCTTATAAGGGATTTGATGTATAAAACAACTACTTCTGTAACTGGCGGAATGTATTTTAATGAAAGTTCAGCAGCGTTTGATGGAAAAATATCAAGAAATCCATTTGATTTCGACATAGCTTATGAAAATATGGTATCTCTTTGCAATAAAAGAAATTTCTGGGAACAGAGAAGAGCGGAGAAATTCAAACTATTATGAAATTACTATATATAGGACATTATAAAGAACATAGTGGTTGGGCTAAAGCAGCTATTAACAACATAAAGTGCATAAACACAACAGATATAAATATCGTATGCAGAAACTTACAACTAACTGAACAAGATACCCAGTTTAAAGATGAAGAGATATTATCTTTAGAAAACAAAGACACAGATAATGTCGATTATTGCATACAGAATGTTTTGCCCCATCACATTACAGGGACGGACAAATTCAAAAAGAATATCGCATATTTTATGCATGAATTAGATTCTATTAAGGATCATAATTGGTATCATAATTTAAAACTGGTCGATGAGATATGGGTTCCAAATTCATCATTAAAAATAAATCTAATCAAAGACGGATTTGATGATAGTAGCATTAAAGTTATACCTATGCCATCAGATTTATCCAATTACAAAGATTTAGGACATAGAATTAAATTTGGACACAAAAACCATACATTTAAAGTTTACTTTATATGCGATATGGATGATAGAAAGAATCTGGAATCTATTATAAGATGTTTTCATTCAGAATTTCATAAAAGTGAACCAGTTTCTCTGGTTTTAAAAATCAAGAAAAACGGGGTTTCCCCAAAAGCTTTGAAAGAAGCGGTAGCTCATATGTGTGACGAAATTAAGAAACACATGAGGCTTTATGACAACTTAGAAGATTATAATCATGAACTAATCATAACAGATGACTTTACGGAAGAGCAAATGAACATTCTACATTTATCATGTGATTGTTACCTTGGGCCGACTCATGGAGAAGGTTGGGGTATTCCAGCTTTTGATGCGATGTGTTATGGTAAAACTCCGATATGTAGCAATGAAGGTGGACCAAAAGATTATATAGACCCTAATAATAAAAATACTGGCTGGTTAGTGAATGGGCAAATGGGCATATGCTCCCATAGAAATGCAGCTTTCAAGGATTTATTCACAGCGAAGCATCATTGGTTTATACCTAGCGAATTAGAAATAAAAAAGGCTATGAGATATTATTATGAGAATAGGGTTAAGAATAATAAAGATGGACTAGAACAAGCAAGAAAATTCTCGTACTACAATGTAGGAAATATTATTAAGGGTGCATTATATGAGTGAATTCTCAACAAAAAGATTTATAGATGATTGTAATCGAACAGACAAGCGAACATATGATATACTTACATTCCCCACTCACGAAAGATATGAAACAGAATTAGCTAAAACTGGACACAATTTTTATTCTTTTCATTTGCCCAAGTCGAAAAAATGGAATTCAGAACAAATAGAGCCACCATCAAACTATTACATATTGCCAGAATCAGAATTATGCTCCTACATCAAGTATGATTTTATATTATCTCAAAGTAAATTTTGGCAATTCCAAGTTGCTAAACAAATTCAATCAGCATTGAAAATACCTATTATATCTCTAGAACACACAATACCAACACCGCAAACTATGCCAGAAAATACCATCAATTCAATGAGGCATATGGTTGGCGATATTAATATTTTTATATCTGATTTTTCTGCCAAAGCATGGGACATAAATTCAAATAATATCGAAATAATAAATCACGGAATAAATACCAAGTTATTCGATAACCTAAACTTAGATAGGCAAGAGTATGTTTTAACAGTCGCTAACGACTTTATAAATAGGGACTATTGCTTAAACTATGAAGGTTGGAAAAGAGTAACTACTGGATTGGAAACGAAATTGGTGGGTGATACCCCAGGATTATCAGAATCAGCATCCTCAACACAAGAGCTTGTAGAAGAATATAACAAATGCGGAGTATATTTTAACAGTTCTACGCTCAGTCCTATACCAACATCATTATTGGAAGCGATGAGTTGTGGTTGCCCGATTGTCTCTACGGCAACATGCATGATACCAGACATTATAGAAAACGGAGTAAATGGTTTTATTTCTAATGATGAAAACGAGCTAAGAAGTAAAATAGAATATTTACTGTACAATAAAGAGGTGGCTATTTCTATGGGGGAAAAAGCTAGAGAAACCATCAAAAAGATATTTTCAGAAACAGAATTCTTGAATAAATGGAACAGAGTTTTTGATTACACATACAGGATGCAACAACTATGAAATTATACATATCAGAAAACATAGATAAAGCTATACAAGGTTTTAATATCATACCGATTGTTTATGGCAGCGTAGATTTGGGAAATGTGCCAGATAATTCAGCGTCTACAATAGTGGCAACAGACGCAATAGATAGTATTCCATGTTCAAAAATCGAAACATTTTTGGATCTTATTGTCAAAAAGTTAAGGATGGATGGTGAGTTGTATTTAGGTGGCACAGACGTATATGCCTTAAGTAGATTTTTGCTTAACGGCGAAATAGATGCTGTAGTTTATAATGAAATTGCAGAAAATAAACAATCGATGTATTCCGCTAAAGAAATGACAGATCTTTTACATTCACATAATCTCGCTATACAATCCACAGTTTTTAAGGGATATAACTATGAAATCATTTCCAAAAGACCGTCCAAGAATAAGAACTAATTGTAAAGAATGTGTTTTTGCTATATATGACGGTAAGACACAAGTTGGTTGCACACACAATAGAATTGAAAAATTTAAACCAAATATAATCGAAGCTTATGACGATGATAAAGAATTTTATGTAATCAATAACCTATGCAATTTTTACAGAAATGCAGAAAGAGGTTACTCAGTAGATGATGTAGATTTAGTTAAAAGTGAGTCTGCTATATCTTATGATATAATATTTGATTGCAATGAACTTGATGATAAAAAGGTGGGTTATATTTTAGACTTCATCAACAATAATGGCTACAATAAAGAAAAAATAAATATCATTTTAGTTCACAGTAATAGTGCGTACCCTACAGTTAAACATTTTATAACAGATATTTACAAACAAAGTAAAAATAAACCGATAGTATCTATTTGTGATGATGTAAAAATTTATCTTGGGGAATTATTGTTTAAAACCAACAAAGCTTGCCATGCTTTTGTTTCTAATTTTACGACAGATATCAAAGATGCTATGATATCTATAAATAACTATGTAAACGAAGATGTGGATACATTGATGGTGATAGATTTTAAAGGAGCATTATTTGTAAGCAATTCATCATTCAAACAATTGAATAAATTGGAACCCAGTAGTTCTTATGACGAAGACATAGAAACCATTATCAAAAGAGCTAAGATACTAGAGTTATTTAAAATAGTATGAGACAACAGTGCGTAACTTCGGTTAAAAAAAATAGGAAAAAATTACAGAATAAAGACTTCATAAGTGTTGTCTTGCTCTGCGACAGTCCTGGGTATAGAATGAAATCCTATGGTCCTATACCCTTGATAACCATAAATAACGAAAGATTGATAGACATACAAATATCTATAATAGAGTCTGCATTCCCAAATTGTGAAATAATTTTGTGTTTAGGTTTTGATGCAGAAAAAATTTACAAATATATTAGAAGTAAACATGGTAATAAAAATATTAGAATTGTAGAGAATCAACTATATGATATTTCAAATTCTTGCGAAAGCTTAAGGCTTTCTTTAAATAATATTTACAATGACAAAATATTGATATGTGATGGTAATTTACTTTTAAATGACGAGATTTTTTGTAAAATAGATGATTATATACACGAATCATTCGTTATGATAGAATCAAAACCGTCGAACACCTTAGAAGTAGGATTAAATATTGAAAATAATAATGTAGCACACTTTTCCTTTGGGGCGAAGAAAGTTTGGTCAGAAATATTCTTCTTAAAAGGAAAGAAAATGATAGAAACTCTAAAGCGCACAATTGTTAACTATGAAAATAAAAATAGATTTGTATTTGAGGCTTTAAATGAAATAATACAAATGCATCATAAGTTTAGTATTATAGAAAATGATTCCACAATCATCAAGATAAATAATATCAAAACATACCACAATCTTTCTAGAACTTAGGACTACAATGAAAATACTAATAAAAGATTATTCATCAGAACACTCTACAGAGCCGCATTATCTCAACACAATTTTTAATATGATCGAATGTAATTCTACTTTGTGGAATAACAATTTAAGTACGTTTGATATGTTTGATCTAGTTAAACCCGATATCTATTTAACACATTTTCATCATATTAATAAAGACGTTATGCTGTATCTTGCAGAAAATCGTGACATAGATTTGATTCTCAACATAACCGGAATGTCTCAGGATCAGTTGCAGAAATTAGAATCCATTTTTATTGATGCAAAAATAAACCCAGCTTTATTATTTGTAAATCAATATGATCCCCCAATACATTCTAAAAAATATAATATCGTACCTATTTTGCATGGGGCAGATATATTTTTACCGCATCAGCCAAAAGAATATGATATAGAATGTGCAATCTTTGTTAATAACAAGGAGCAAATTAAGCCAATGGGAGATACCTATCACTGTATATCAAATAATTCAGAGTTGCAAGAAAATGCTGACATAATTTT
>Ga0208644_1002696_pt1 | contig 14066 bp, 18 predicted proteins | sample VirMetDEL_Nov_18_FD_184517 | JGI IMG/M metagenome (GOLD analysis project Ga0208644, IMG submission 184517) | Aqueous microbial communities from the Delaware River and Bay under freshwater to marine salinity gradient to study organic matter... | ecosystem: Environmental > Aquatic > Marine >... | reverse complement strand
GGTTCAAACTTACCAGTGCGAGGGTCTTTCATAATCTCATGTGGCTCAAGGATAACGTCACAGATATAACATCGCATTTTATTTCTCCAAAAAGACAGAGGACTTACACCAACATGGATGCCTCTGTTAGTTTAAGTTAGAAAGGGAAGTCGTCGAAGTCGTCTCCTTCAGAATCATAACGACCATCAACCCAACCTTCCTCGTACCCGTTATACTCATCACTAAAATCAGGATACGGGTTGTTATAGGGAAAGTCATTGATACCATCACGGTACCCAACGTCATAAGCCGTGTCACCATACACTGAACGAGAGGACAAGGTATCTTTTTCTCTGTCCATGTGTTCACCGATCACCTTATAACGGCAGCACCGTCCCTTGGAATTGTTGTAGTCAACAGGGATAGACACCACATCAGCAGGGTTGATCTTGATAATCATCGTATGACCATTATGCCCCCATGCACTGTTGAGGTATTCGATAGAGCAGAAGTGCAACCCGGCAGAGCAGGTCTGATTAGGATCATCCATCACCTGATTACGTTCCATCTCACAGACAGACCCAACAGAGTTATCAAAGGTGCCGCTGTACTTATCCTTGTAGTTGTGGTCAACGTTCTTGTATGCAAGGAAGTGACCATCAGTGGTGATGGGTAGGTTGTTACACTCAAGGAAGCGGTACAGTTCATTGATGGCCCTGCTGCTAGGGTTCTGCATCAGGTTCTCAAGGAACTTCAACATCGGGTTGACATCATACCCTTCACGTACCATGGACATGATTCGTTTAGTCAACGAGTTGTCAAGTTGCTTGTCGTTCCAGTAGACTACACCGTTCAAGACATAGACCTGACCCTGACCAAAGTCATTAATAGTTTGGGCAGCATCAGCAGCTTTCACAGCCATCTCATAGTCACCTTCCTTCAAGTACTGGATAATGGTGGCATAGCTGATGTGATCTTTTGGGACAATCAGAGTCTTACCGTCAGTGATGATGGTGATCTGGGATGAAGTCACAAGGTAGTTAGTAATCATAGTTCAATTCCTTTCTCGTTTACATAGTGGACCATCTTAATATACTTACCTACATTATCGTACGATGGAGTAGATCGATCAGACAACATAGGATACTCCTTAGTTATCTTCTTAGTCAGTGTATCTCCGTATATACTTAATCTATTCCTCCTATCTTTTACACCTACGATGTTTACTGCATAGTTAATGATGTCTTTCTTATTGATATCTTTGATACCATAGAATACATCACGTTTATCAAGACATACTTTATAGTAACCTGTCTTGATCCCTTTGTCAACAGGTATCTTCAACTCAGTCATAACATGGTCAACCTGTTGCGCTAATATGTACTTGACAAGGGAGCTTTTATGCTCAGACACCATCTCATCTACCAACTTGGAAGCATCTTCATAGCTGATGTAGTTAGGATGATCCTTCAGTTTGTTCTTGACATTAGCAGGACACCCATAAACAACAGTGTCATGTGGTATAAGGTTGTACCTTTTCCATACCTTGATAGTCTCTTGGATGGTGCCGTTAGATACCCATCTGAATTCATTCTCAAAGTCAGGCTCATTAGATTTAAGGTTGACATAGATGCCGGTGTTAGCGTCAAGGTCAAGGTCACCGGGGTAGTCATTCCAATAATCCTTGGAAGTATCCCCATACCGAGACGCCTCCATGTTCAAGACCTTAACCTTGGCCAACTTTTTACGCTGAGATGGTGGCACATAGGTATGTTGTACTTTGATATCAGGTACATCTTGATCGAAGTCAATGATGCTGTCTTCACCAAGTCCAACATTAGTCTTGATCCAATCAAGTGCAACCTGACGTTTACCATCAGGGTACTCAATCAACCTGCAATCTACATTGCTGTAGTTGTTCTTGACATATTCCAACAGACGAGATGGTTTACGTACAGCTTTATGGTGAACAATGAACCAGACAGTACTATTACTGGTGTAAGACAGACGCATCTTACCTTTGTTATGCTTGGTCTGGTACGCATCAGACAGGCTCAGTGTCTTACGGCTGAACTTATATGATGATGCGATGTAGTAGTTCATACTGTCATCAAAGTCTACATTGATAAGAGAGTTAACTTCCTCACCTTTCCATTTCAACTTGACACCTGACAACTGAACCAAGGTGTTGCCGTTGGCAAAATCCATAGCTTCCCATGGTGTAGTCAGCTTATCAATCTGCTGTTGTGCACTGACTTTGAACTCCTCAATAATATCCTCACACTTCTGCCTGATAACCTTGATTGTACGAGGTGAGTACAGGATATCTTCACGACTGATAGGTAGATCGATGGAACCAATAGGCAGAGTGATGTCAAGATTAGACCTGAGTAGTTTACCAACAGGGTCAGAGTAACCATCCCTGATCTTCTCATCATCAACAGGGTACCATAGATTACCCATGATAATTCTACTCTCAGTTGAGTACTCATGGCTCTGTTTTCTACGCAGACCCCAATCCTTACCTTGTGTTATGTACTCAGGTTCAAGCCAATCAACTTCAACGTTTGTCTCAGGTTTAGGGTTGAAGTACTTGAGAGCATGGACAAATTTGTCCTTCATCTTAATGAAGTCAAACCGTTCAACAGGTACCCTGATCTCAAGTCCGTTAGGCTCATCAGTATGTACAGGTGTACTTAACTCAACAAACTGTGCATCACCGAACTCATCCTTGTACGCGCTAAACGTGTACTGTACTCCTTCATATCTGTCGATGATGGTGTACTGATCTGACATGGTGAAGGGAACTTTCATTCCGATACCGAAACCACCTACCTTGGTGTTGTCCTTATCCTTGGTACTGGCACCGATACCACTGGCATACTTAACCAGATCATCCCTACTCAGACCAGTGCCGTTGTCAATGACAGCAAACCAAGGTTCCAGATCAGTAGGTAGATGGACAGTGAAGTTTGGATCAACCTCGCTTGCATTTTGACATATCTCCCGTACTGTTGCAGTGATAGGGTCTTTGTATGAGTTGTCAAGTATCAACGATATAAACTTCTGAGGGTCTGCGATATCAAATGATGCTGCCTGTTGCAGTCCCATCGATAGGACATCGTTGATCTTCTCATCAGGTTTAACTCTCATCTTAATACCATTCCTTCACTAATCTGACACGCTGTTCAACACAGTCATGGATCACTTCACGTTTGACACTTGCCTTATTACGGTTCTGATGTACGATATACTCTGGTACATCTTTAGAAAAGGTGAACTTAGGTTGTGTCTGGGATGCACGATACACTTCACACAGACGCACCCAGTTGTTACGTAGTGGTTTGACGTACCCTTTCTCCCAATGTACAATAGTCACGATACCAACGCCCATCATCTTGGCAGCGTCCTTACGTGACATACCAAGACTGATACGTACTTTGGCAAGGTTGTTACCACGTGGTGCAACGATATTGTTTCCCGCAGTACCGGTCTCTACAATTTTTCCATCAAAAGGCATTGGTCTTACTCCTGTTCTGGTAGGTTGGTTGGAATGTATAGGTGGCAGTACCCGTTGTCCTTACGAGGATCAGCGCTGAGTATTGCATGGTCGGCATAGTCAGGGTTGTTTTGATACTTCTGGTGCCTGTCGCAATGACTGCTAAACATACACTCATAAATTGGACACACAAACATCTGGTTCATACCAACATACTCTCCTCAAGGTTATCCACATCAGCCTCATCGATCCAGTCATCTGCAAATTGCTTTGCGTATAGATGTGGGCTGATGACATTCTCTGCACGCTCGTATGCAAAGTCATACAGTAAATCCCATGCGTATTGTTTCTCTATTTCATTTGCGTATTTCATAGAAACCACTCCGGTTTAGTTGAAGGTAAAGTCCATTTACATATGTCACGTTTGGCATTACGGTAGTAGTCACGATATGCTGTGACAGGATCAGGATGTTTGTACTCATCAGGCATTGCTAACTTGACACGTGTACCACCCACATCTGAGATAAGTTTAGGCGGCACCATCAGTGTGTGTAGCAATTTATCACGCTCAAGTTTATGTGTCTTGTAGTACCGCTCAGTGTACTCGTCGCAACAGTAAGACAACAGAGACCACACGTACATGTAGTTGTTGACACACTCACGCACCCAGACAGCAGACGGATGATTGATATGTGTAGATTTATACAGTCCGTCAGGCACATCATCCCCATCGATTACATGGTGTGCTGTGCTGAGTAGTTGACCGTATTCCAGTATCATTTTGACAACATGCTTATCGCAATGATACTTGGCACACAACGCAGGGTCATGGTCCAGATAAAATATATTCATTCCCATTCATCCTTCTCAAAGATATCTGTCCACCCCATCACTGATGCGATAAGGTACACCACCGCCAAACACACAACATATCCGACTATGATTTCAAACATGACGTTGATCCCACAGACTACGGATGTCTCGTGTTGCTGCCCGGTAGACTGACCATTGACGGGTATCCTGTGCAATCCGTGCCGTCCGACACAGACTACGCAATTGTCCTCGTACACTGATATCAGCATAGAGGGTGTGTTTAGGTATGATAAACATTACTTATCCTTTCACACTTTATCTCTGTTTTCAATAAACACAGTGAACCGTTCAGTCCGGTCATCCAACCACACAGTCGGATTAATACCGGCATTACGCAACGACTCCGCAAACAGACGCGCCTCACCACGATCAGCGAACACGTATTCAGTACCGGAACCGCCCATCATGACATCAGTCACTTTGAATTGTATCATCACACTTCCCCTTCATAGAATTTTCGTGTGTCGCCATTGACAATAGCAAACTGCTGTTGATTTGCTCATGTCCTTGGACCAACAGCGCACGGATATACGCCGCAGTTGCAGGGTTTCCGTGGTCCTCGAACATTTGTGCAATGCTCGGACTAATCGGTTTCATATTACACTTTCCTTTCCTAGATTGTGGACACACCAAGACACACTGCACCTGTGAAGATGCAATGTGCCTTAATTGTACACAAATGTTGTGTGTATTATGCTGCGACCTTTTCTTGTTGATCCAGCAGGGATTCCAGCACACGCAATTGTCCTGCATTGACAAGACGCCCGTCCTCTTGAGCCTTGTATGCGGATTTCAGCAGGGATTCCAGCTTTTTAGCGAAGTCAAAATCCTTCAATTCAGATTCCGGCTTGGGCATATCGTACCATTTGACAGCCGCAAGATTTTCAACAACGTCAGACTTGGCAATTTCCTGCCAGCCCTTATGCAAACCTAGTACGTAGTCCGTCCCGTCAACCTTGAACGTGTTTTTCGTTCCCGGCTTGGCAGGTTTCTTGAACGCAGGGGTGTTGGCTTCAATCCAACGCACAAACGAAGCACAATTTGCGCCATTGCCCATGCTATTTGCAAGCTTGGTAATGAAACCAGTATCGCCGTTGCGCTCTTCCTCGAAAATAGCCTGTACCGCCATAATGCCAGCGGTTTGGATATCATCACGCAAGGTAGCGGAACGCTTGCCAATCGAATTGATACGCTTGTTCAGGTCTTTAATGTTCACGTTTTCCATTGTTTTATCCTTTTCCAATGGGTTACGTGTACACACTATGTGCACACACTAGGACACACACACCGTTAAGCGTATGTGCCCCATGTATGCACTAGGTTTATAACGTGCTGACAATCAACAATGCCCGTTTGAAAATCAGGGTTATTAGGCCCTTATCAGATACAGCATTCGCCCCGTATCAGGGTAAACTGTACCGTTACATTTCTGAAACAATGTTGATTGCGTACATAGTCGCACGCTTGCCTTGATTTTTGACCACGGTTCAAAGCCACCGTGCTAGGATTGTTTCGCCACCCTAGTGAACGCCAAGTGTCTAGGCTTGCCAGCCTTTTCCTGATCCTACTTTGAACGCTGTTTGATAGGCCGGGAGCTGTCAACGCCGATAGGTTTGCCAGACCGTGCGCCAATCCCCTGTTTGCGTGATCACCTACGAACTCACGTTCGTTCGAACCATTCTTGGATTACGGATTGGATACCGCGACCCCGTTAACCGTGTATGTATCAGCGTTCCCGTGCATTGCCTTGGAAAGTACCCTTTCCCGTGGCGTTGCCAAGTTTCCGCCCGATAGTCCGGTGCGTTGCCGTGCCCTGTTTGTGTCTAGGTCGGGGCCGAACCGTTATGAAGTGCTGCCGTTGTCGTTTCCAATCAATCAATCAAACCTATGCCCTAAATAATCGGTTTTCAGCATATGTCCAGTGAAAAATAAAAAAATATCGAACTATTAGGTTCAACGCTAAACCTAATTAATTACTTGACATGTGTTTTCTGGCACGATCTTTGCTTAATTCACGTTTTGTTCCTATATTACACAAAAATATTGTAGGGGCTAGAATGGCCTAGAATGGGCCGTGATGGGGCAGGTCCGTTTCGGGGTTCATGGGTACCGGGAAAAGGTCGGGCATTCTCAGGCCAGCACAGGCCAGCACAGATATACACAATAATGTTGTGGAATAGGCTAGGGTAATAGATAGTCCCATATCGAGACTAATGTTGGCATGGTTCTTGTTGCGAGTCATTCTCATCTAAATCCTTTGCCGTCAATGGGGTAGCATAACGATATAAAGATATGTTTATGTCTTAATTGTATACAATCCAATCGATAATGATAATCATTCGCAGTTGACGATGCAGAGCCTATGTTGGAATGCAATCGATAATCATTCGCAACTGGGCCAGCACCGGCAGACTGTAATGCAACTGAGAAGCATTCGCAACTGCGACTGGGGAGGACAAGGGGGGCTAGGGGTGCTGCTGTGTGTTTTTACATACCAACAATTTTACTAACAGAAATTCGGCTATAGAAGATTTAACTTGACAAAGGTGGTATAAATAATATATAATATAGTTAGCAATTGAGATTAAATATCTTAATTATCCATTTATTCTTTCCGTCTTTAGAGTTCTGTAGGGTTACTGCAGAGCATACTATATAGATACTCTACTTACGTCTTCTGATCAATATATGGACTCTGCCGCAAACGTAGTCACTGCCAGAGTTATTACCTCTTGACTTTTCTCTTTGTCTAAGGTATAATTAGAGTATGATTAAATTTATTCCTTTCCTCTTCCTGTCTCTGATGGCGATTATTCCGGCTAAAGGATATGCGTTTGAGGCAGGTGAAACGTTCCCGGCTGGTTATGTCTGTAAGTCTGAAGAACTTGTTATGCAAGTTGCAGAGGAGGATGCAGAAGATACCAAGAAAGCCGGTGAACTTATGGCAATGTTCTTCCGCACAGGTCTGTGTGTTCCTGTCAATGGACATATGGTGTTTATCAAGGAAGTCCTTCTGGAGTATGAAGACAATAAAGGTGTATTCACTCAAGTCCTCAGTGTCCAAGCCAAGGAAGGGCCAGATCAACCAGTCTACTACATGATCGTAACTCCTAAGATTAACAAGACATGATCCACCCAGAACTGAAAGACAAGATGAAGGATAAACTGGGACGGTACCGCACCATGTCCCTGTTCCGTGAGTTTTATCTGAATGAAGAAGGAAGTGATCTTGAGCCGGTCTATTGTCTTAAAGATGAAGACCCTCAAGGTAAACTTCCTTCTCTGAAACAGATGTACATGGAGATCGGAGACCCCACCGAATACGAGTTCGCCATCCAAGCTTTCGGTTCGTACCAACACTGGTTAAAGATTAAACAGGCACGGGCCATCAAGAAGTTTGTGGAAGACTGGCCTATTGAGTTAGAAGTCAAGCTACGTAGTGAAGGTATCAGGTCTGTAGTGGATGAAGCTCTGAATGGTAAGTCAAAGTTTAATGCTGCCAAGTTCCTTGCCAAAGCTGAGTGGAAAGATTCAGCATCCAAACGTGGACGACCCAGCAAAGAAGAAGTGGAGCGTGAAGTCAAGATCGCTGCCAAGTTAGACGCAGAGATCGGCGCAGATGCACAACGTCTTGGCCTGTCAGTGGTCAACGGAGATAAAGAATGAGTGGTGTATCCACTGAAGACATTCGTCGGGCTGCAGAACAAGACCTAATTACCTTTATCAAACTCATTGCACCTCAGACTGTCCTTGGTCATGTGCATGAGGAACTCTGTCATTGGTGGACCAGAGAAGAAGCCAAGTCACAACAGCTTACCCTCCTCCCCCGTGACCACCAGAAGAGCCGCATGGTTGCCTACAGAGTTGCATGGTACCTGACCAAACATCCTGACCACCGTGTCCTGTATATCTCTTCCACTTCTAATCTGGCAGAGAAGCAGCTTAAATTTATCAAGGATATCTTTACATCTAAAATCTATCAACGCTATTGGCCAGAGATGGTCAACAAGGATGAATCCAAACGAGAGAAATGGACAAACACGGAGATTGCCCTTGACCACCCACTACGTAAAACAGAGGGAGTGCGAGACCCTTCGATCTTTATTGCAGGCCTCACGACTTCCATTACTGGTCTGCATTGTGATGTGGCTGTGCTTGATGATGTTGTCGTGCGAGAGAATGCCTACACCCAAGAAGGCAGAGACAAAGTCAAACTGCAGTACTCTCTCCTGTCCTCCATCGAAGGTGTCGATGCCCAAGAATGGGTAGTGGGGACCAGATATCATCCTAAAGATTTGTATAATGATCTGATGGAAATGAATGAGGATATCTATGATGACGAAGGGGATGTGATAGACTTTGAGCCAATCTACGAAAAGTTTGAGCGTATGGTTGAGGACAGAGGTGACGGCACAGGAGAGTTTTGCTGGCCCAGACAACAACGACATGACGGGAAGTGGTTTGGTTTTGACAGACAGACCTTGGCACGGAAACGAGGAAAATATCTGGACCGAACTCAGTTCTATGCTCAGTACTACAACAACCCCAATAACCCTGAAGGTAGTGGCATTTCCACTGACAAGTTCCAGTACTACGATAAAAAGTACTTGACAAGAACGGGTGGAGTATGGTATCATAAAGGTACAAGATTGAACATCTTTGCTGCGATTGACTTTGCTTATTCCTTGACCAAGAAGGCAGATAGCACAGCCATCGTAGTTATCGGCGTTGATCCGCATAACAACTTCTATGTCCTTGACATTGACCGATTCAAGTCTGATAAGATCAAGGATTATTACGAAGCCATCCTACGTATGCATGTTAAGTGGGACTTCAGAAAGATCAGAGCCGAGGTGACTGCAGCGCAGAAGGCGATTGTACAAGAACTGAAGAACTCGTATATCCGAGAGAACGGTCTTGCTTTAAGCGTAGATGAACATTCACCAACCCGACATCAGGGTTCAAAAGAAGAAAGGATCAGGGCTATTCTGGAGCCACGTTATGACAACCTTGCCATGTGGCATTACCATGGTGGCAACTGTCAGATGCTGGAAGATGAATTAAGTCAAGAAAATCCACCACATGATGACATCAAAGATGCTTTGGCTGCAGCGATTGAAATTGCAGTTCCTCCTACTCAACAGACCAGAAGTAGGACAAACGTTGTTCCTATTTATAATTCTCGCTTTGGCGGCGTAGCGTACGCTTAACTAAGAGGTTCCAATGGCCGGTAAGACTATTGATATCCAAGAACTGATTGATGGCAAGGATGACTTTGCAGAGGCAATCAGTAATCACTTTGAACAGTGGAACACCTTCAGAGCCGCATGGCTGGCCGAGAAACGAGAACTTCGTAACTACCTATTTGCCACCTCCACCCGAGACACCACCAACTCCAAGCTTCCGTGGAAGAACTCCACCACCTCCCCCAAGCTGACCCAGATCAGGGACAACCTCCATGCCAACTATATGGCAGCGTTGTTCCCCAATGACAACTGGCTTCAGTGGGAAGCAGAGGATCGTGCAGCGGCAGATGGGCAGAAGAGGGCCACCATCGAAGCCTACATGCGTAACAAGACGCGACATGGTGACTTCCGTTCTATTGTCTCCCAGCTTGTCTATGACTACATCGATTACGGTAACTGCTTTGCCACTGTGGAATACTTTGACGAATCACGAGAAGACCCTGAGACTGGTGAGATCATCCCCGGTTTCGTTGGTCCTAAGCCGGTACGTATCTCACCGTACGACATTGTCTTCAACCCTGTGGCACCAGACTTCAACTCCACCCCGAAGATCATCCGCTCTGTTAAGACGATGGGTGAACTTAAGGTTGATCTTGAAGAACATCCTGAGAAGGGCTACCTTGAGGACGTTTTCAATCTGATTGAGGAGAACCGCACACGGGTTAAGTCTATCTCACAAAACGATATTTCCAAAAACGAAGGGTTCCAGATTGACGGATTTTCTTCTATCTACCATTACTACGACTCTGGCTATGTGGAGATTCTGGACTTCATCGGTGACATTTATCATAACGGTAAACTCTACAAGGATCATATCATCACCGTTGTAGACCGTGAACATATCATTCGTAAGGTGCCTAACCCCACATGGCGTAAGTCTTTGGTCCGTCATGCAGGGTGGCGTCTGCGTCCTGATAACCTGTATGCCATGGGTCCTCTTGATAACCTTGTCGGTCTGCAGTACCGTATTGACCACCTTGAGAACCTGAAGGCGGATGTCTTTGATCTTATCGCACACCCTGTGATGAAAGTCCAAGGATACGTTGAAGATTTTGAGTACGGCCCCAACGAACGTATTTATGTGGGGGATGATGGTAATGTGGATTTTATACGTCCAGATGCAACTGCTCTTAATGCAGATCAACAGATTATGGAACTTGCCAACCGGATGGAAGAGATGGCAGGTGCGCCTCGTCAGGCTATGGGCATTAGGACACCGGGGGAGAAGACGGCTTATGAAGTGCAGACCCTTGACAACGCCAGCGGACGTATCTTCCAAAACAAAGTAACGTACTTTGAAGAGACGTTCCTTGAGAAGATTCTTAACGATATGCTTGAGTCTGCCCGTCGCAACATGAACTCAAAAGATGTTGTGGCTTCTTTGGACAACGAACTTGGTATTCAAATCTTCCAAGACATTACCAAAGATGACCTGAATGGCAAAGGACGTATCTATCCTGTTGGTGCCAGACACTTTGCTGCCAAGGCTAACCTGCTGCAGAATCTGACTAATCTGTCTAACTCTGCAGTTGGCCAAGACCCCAGCATCAATATCCACCTGTCTGGTAAGAAGATTGCCAAACTTATTGAGGAAGTCCTTGATCTTGAGAAGTACGGTATCTATCAGGAGAACGTCCGTATCTTTGAACAGCAAGAGACGCAACAGCTTATTAACTCAGCACAAAGGGAAGTAGATGAGCAACAAGCCTTCGCCAACGAAATCGCAGGAGTTCCGTCTGCCGGTGGTATGGGTGTCCCACCTGAAGGAAGAGAAGGACCGGAAGGACTTTGAAGGTTATTTACGTAACTCAACCACAATTTTTGACAGACTGAGAGGTATCCTCCATGAAAAAAAACCAAAGCCGTCAAAGCAAGACTATGAAAAAGCAAGCTGGGCATACTACCAAGCCCACCAAAACGGCAGGGAAGAAGCGATCAAAGAAATACTAGACCTTATTAATTTTTATGTTGACAAATAAGCTCTAGTTTGTTATAATTATAGTATATTGTGAAATTATAGAAAGGACCATCTTTCACATGTCAGCCTTCGGTAATGAGACCCAGAACCAAGAAGCGTCACAAGAACAAAAACAGAACCCAAGTTTATTGGGCGAACTTGTCGGTGAAGATAAAAAGTTTAAATCGGTTGATGATCTTGCAAAAGGAAAAGTAGAAGCAGATCAGTTTATCGATCAACTCAAATCTGAACTGTCAGGACTGCGAGAGGAACTAGACAAGCGGATGACCTCCGAGGAAGTTCTTGCTAAGATTCGTGAAGAAGCAAACTCTGCTAATGCATCACAGGGGGATCAAACCAATCCTTCTCTTAGTGAAGAACAAGTTGCAGAGTTGGTTAAAAAATCTTTGGAATCGACTCGTACAGAAGAACAACGCCAAGCTAATCTTAAACAGGTAGACGATAAACTTGTTGAGATGTACGGTGATAAAGCTTCTGCAGAACTACAACGTAAGGCAAATGCACTTGGAGTCGGAGTAGACTTCTTGGCCAGCGTAGCGATGCAAAGCCCAGCAGCGTTCTTCAACACAGTTGGTATCAATGCTAACCAACAAACCTCTGCCGGTGTAACCACGGGTTCTATTAATACAGAATCCCTTGGCCAAGTCACAGGGGGCAACGGTCCCAAAGCCGGAAGCAAAGCTTACTTTGACCAGATGCGTAAAGAGAATCCAAGAACGTATTGGTCAGCTAAGGTTCAAAACCAAATCTTTGAATCGCAGAAAGCTGGGACTTACCAATAACCCAACTTTAATGAGGTAAAGTAACATGACTACGACTGCAAACGTCGATCATCTTACCCGCTCGGAAGTCTGGTCCTCGCAACTGAAAGACGTTCTTGAAGACGATCTGATGGCGACGGGCTACGTTAACTGGCTTTCTGAGTTCCCGGATGGCGACACCTTCTATATTCCGTCTATTGGTCAGGCACAGTCCTACACGTACACGGAAAACGACGGCATTCAATACAACCCACTGGACACTGGTCAGTTTCAATTTACCATTGACCAGTATGAAGCTTCGGGTATTTACATCACGAACAAAGCTAAACAGGACATGTTCTACATGAACCAGTTGGTTTCTCAGTTTGTGCCGAAGCAGCAGCGTGCTATTGAAGAAAAGGTTGAGGCCAACATTCTGGGTCTTCAATCTCAGCAGACGGCTTCTAACCTGAACAACATCAACGGCGCACCGCACCGCTTTGTTGCTTCCGGTACCAACGAAGTGTTCACCACGGCTGACTTCGCCAAGGCACGTTATAGCCTGAAGAAAGCCAACGTTCCGGACACAAACTTGGTTGCCATTGTTGACCCGTCGGTTGAGTACACGATCAACACTTTGACAGACATTAGCAACGTTTCAAATAACCCTCGTTGGGAAGGCATCGTTGCAGAAGGTATTGCAACGGGTATGAAGTTTGTCAAAAACGTGTACGGCTTTGACGTTTACTGCTCCAACAATCTGGCTGACGCTAACGAAACCATTAGCGGTAAAACCACTGCTGCTGGCAAAGCTAACATGTTCTTCTCGGCTGCTCCTGATGTTCTGCCCTTTATTGGTGCATGGCGTCAAATGCCGCAGGTCGATTCGGACTACAACAAAGATTATCAGCGCGATGAATACGTTGTCACCGCACGATGGGGTTCTAAACTCTATCGTCCGGAAAACCTCGTTGTTATCCTGTCTGATACAGACCAAGTCTAAGGAGGACATGAATCATGACTACTTGGGTAAATAACGACGGTCTGGAAGTTCGGTTCGGCTCCTCCAAAGCTGAGTCGTACAAAGGTGGTCAGCTTTCGACCATGAGTGATTCGCAGGAACTTCGCATTGCCATCACTGGCACGGATGTTCCCTCAGCGGACGCTCCGGTTGACAAGAAGGTTGCGATCCCCTCGGGTGCGTACATTGAGTCGGCCACCTTGGTCGTCACGACGGCGTTCACCTCGGGAGGCTCGGCCACGTTGGACATTGGTCTTATGACTGACGACAACGACGGCACCTACTCGACCAAAGACGACGATGGTATCGATGCAGCTATCGCAGTTGCATCCCTCACCGACAATGCTTCGATTGCTTGCAACGGCGCGTTGGTGGGTACCACGGTTACGGACAGCAACGGTCTTCCGATGCCTGTCTCGTACGGCTACGGCACCGCTGCCTTCACGGCTGGTGTTGCTGAACTGGTTATCAAGTACAAAGTTTCCTGATAACCCACACAGTGGCTGGGGAGTGGCCTAAAACGCTGCTCCCCAGTTCTTACTTCCTAGGAGTTGAGTATGCCTGACGTACAACACGCCAACCTTACTGGCGCTGAACTTCATGAACCTAAAGGAGTTGCTGGGGCTTCTGTAAATACTCTCTACGTTGCCAACGGTTCTGGTTCCGGTACATGGCAAAAAGTCACAGCTACCCAGATCGATGCTACCACTGTTAATAACCTAAACAAAAT
>Ga0208644_1002689_pt1 | contig 14102 bp, 14 predicted proteins | sample VirMetDEL_Nov_18_FD_184517 | JGI IMG/M metagenome (GOLD analysis project Ga0208644, IMG submission 184517) | Aqueous microbial communities from the Delaware River and Bay under freshwater to marine salinity gradient to study organic matter... | ecosystem: Environmental > Aquatic > Marine >... | reverse complement strand
AAAACTCAGGTACTACTTATTCTGTAACTTATTTAGCAACAATAGAACTAAGACCAGCAGAAGCAATACAATTTCATTCATAGGAGCTAATCAATGCCAGCATTTAAAACTTGTCCTACTTGTCCTTACCCAAAGAAGTGTAAAGCTGCTGGTAAGTGTTTACGAAAATCTATGAGAAAGACAAAGAAGTAATGCCTCTAAAGAAAGGTAAGAAGAACGTAGGTTCTAACATCAAGAAGCTAAAGAAGGAAGGCTACCCACAGAAACAAGCGGTAGCTATTGCCTTATCTACAGCTAGGAAGAAGAAGAAATGAACTACTTAGAACTTGTCAATGATGTACTGGTAAGGCTTAGAGAAAGCGAAGTAACTGCTGTTACAGACACACCTTACTCTAAACTTATTAGTAAGTACGTTAATGATGCTAAACGAATAGTAGAAGATTCGTATGAGTGGGCAGGATTAACTGTAACAAAAACTGCCACTACTTCTAATACACAGTTTAACTATGTACTAACTGATGCTGGTCAACGTTTTAAAGTTATTGATGTTATTAACTCAGAAGATAATATTTTCTTGCAGTATGTAACTACATCTGTAATGAATAACTGGTTTTTAAATGCTGATTCAACACAAACAGGTTCTCCAACACATTATAACTTTAACGGTGTTAATGATAATGGAGACACACAAGTAGATTTATATCCTATTCCTGATGGTGTTTACAATATCTTTTTTAATCTTTATGTACCACAAGATCCATTAGCATTAAACAGTGATAAATTAATTGTACCATCAGAACCAGTAGTTAAATATGCGTATGCTATGGCTGTAGCAGAGCGTGGTGAAGATGGTGGATTGTCTGCACAAGAAGCTACTGCACTAGCAGACCAGTCACTAGCAGATCACATTGCTATTGCACAAAGTCGTAGACCTGAAGAATATCTCTGGCACTCAGTATAATGGCTAAACCTTTACAGACATCAACTATATCAGCACCAGGTTTTCTTGGTGTCAATACACAAGATAGTAGTGTTGATCTTGCTTCAGGTTTTGCATTAGAAGCATACAATTGTGTCATAGATAAGTTTGGTCGTATCGGTGCTAGAAAAGGATGGGTTAAACAAAACTCTTCTACTAACGCTGATCTAGGTAGTAATGATATTGAGTTCTTGTTTGAGTTACCAGAAACAGGAACTGTGTTGCTAGGTGGTAATAACAAATTACTTAGTTTTGCTAGCGGTACAATAACAACTGAATCAGTATATGACAATGCAGGTACGTCTACAATTACTTATTCAATAACAGATAACAAATGGTCAGCGTCTAGTATTGTGTACGGTGAAGGACCAGACATTAGCCCTCATGCTTATGTTTGTCAAGCAGGTCATGCGCCTTTAGTTTATCACAAGTTAGGTTCTGGTCACGCTCATACAGGTGCTTATGGTTTTCAGGTTCTTGATGATGGTACTAATGCTGTTGGTTCTGTTCCTACACCTTATGATGGAAATGAGACACAATTTCAACCTAACTTTGTATTAGGAGCTTATGGACGTACTTGGTGGGCAGATATTTCTGGAGACACACAGACTGTGTACTTCAGTGCATTACTGGATGGATCAAACCTGTCTACTGGTGATTCAGGTTACTTATCTTTGGTAGATGTATTTCCTAATGGTGACGAGGTAGTAGGACTAGCAGCACATAATGGTTTCTTAATTATATTTGGTAAAAGAAACATTGCAGTTTACGCTAACCCTATTGATGTAACACGATTAGAGTTAGTTGACTTGATTGCTAACGTAGGATGTATTGCAAGAGATAGTATTGTTAATACTGGTACTGATGTAATGTTCTTGTCAGACACTGGAGTAAGAAGTATTGCTCGTGTCATTCAGGAAAAGTCAGCACCTATTAACGATATATCTTTTAACGTCAGAGATGACTTAGTTTCTTTTGTAAACGCAGAAACAAACAAAGAAAGAATTAAAGCAACTTACTATCCAACTGATGCGTTTTACTTATTAACTGTTCCTACGTCTAAGTATACATTTTGTTTTGACTTGCGAGGTAGGCTACAAAACGGTGCTTGTCGTGTAACAATTTGGGATGCTATAGATCCTACAGCATTACACACAACGTACTCAGGTGATTTACTAATAGGTAAAGCAGGGTATCTAGGTAAGTATGTTGGTTATCTTGATGATACTTCTACTTATCAGATGAGGTACTACACGAATCATTTTGATTTAGGTAGTCCTACTACGTTAAAGTTTTTAAAGAAAGGTAACTTTACAGTAGTAGGTGGTGTAGGACAAAACGTATTTATTAAGTACGGTTTTGACTATGTAGCCTCTTATAAAGATATTCGTAAGACACTAAGAGCAGGTTCAGTATTTGAGTACGGTGTCAATAAGTTTGGTGTCAGTGGTGCAACAGTAGTTGGTAGTCAGTCGTTTAGTGACAGTACACCTACAACTAACACTATTACAGATGTAGACGGTACACATTATCAAGTAGCGTTTAAATCTGTATACGATTCAGAAAATGGTTACGATCTACCGCAAGCTGTTCGTTTAGATGGTGACGGTTTTTATTATGTACCTGATACAGAAGAAGATGACGGTGATGGTTTTGATTTAGCTAATGCAACTATTTATTTAAAGAGTGCTGATGCTTTGACAGAATACTCTAATGGTCTTGCATTAGAAGAAGTTAGAAGTAATCTAGGTGGTTCAGGTTCAATTATACAGTTAGGGTTTGAAGCTGATATTAATCAAAACCCTTTGTCAATACAAAAGATTGATGTTTATGTAAAAGCAGGAAAGACTATTTAAGGAATAACCAATGTCAGATTATACTAAAGCCACTAACTTTACATCTAAAGATACTTTAACAACAGGAGACGTAGGTAAAGTTGTTAAGGGTTCTGAGTTAGATGCAGAGTTTACTGCTATTGCAAATGCTATTGCATCTAAAGCAGATATTAATAGTGAAACGTTTACAGGTACTCCAACACTGCCTGCTGGAACTGTTGCAACTACAGTAACAGACAATACAGATAGTTCAACTAAAATCGCTACAACAGCATTTGTCCAATCTGTCAAAACATTAGTCCTTCAGTCTGTCTTTCCTGTTGGTGCTATATACACAAGCTATAGCGTATCTACTGATCCTGCTACCGTTCTTGGATTTGGTACTTGGTCAGCTATTGAGGGTAAGGTACTAGCTGGTTATCAATCAGGAGACAGTGACTTTGGTACAGCAGGTGGTACAGGTGGTACTAAAGATGCAGTAGTTGTAAGTCACACACACGGTGTTACAGATCCAGGCCATACTCACCTTTTCGAAGGTCATATAAATGTCCATCCAGGATCAACAGGTGGAGGATCTGCTCAAGCACCACAAACTAAGACTACTCAATCAGCTACAACAGGTATTAGTATTGATAGTGAAGGTGTATCAGGAACTGGTAAGAACCTGCAACCGTATGTAACAGTACATATGTGGCGCAGAACAGCTTAATTAAAGAGGGCAAAAAGATGGCATTCGGTAAAATAGCAGGTGGAATACTAGGAGCAGGTCTTAGCTACTTAGGAGGTAAAAAAGTAGGAGACGCTCTTGGACAACAAGGTGCGTTGATGCAGGCTGCTGGTCAAAAGGCTAGTCAAATGGCTGCCTTTAAACCAGTTGCTATTACTGCTGGGCCATTTGGTAGTACAACAGGAACAGGAGGATATCAAGTATCTCCTGAGATAGCTGCACTACAACAACAAATATCTGGATTGTATGGTTCTAGTTTAGATCAAGCACAACAAGCTGCAGAAACTATGCCACAGTTTCAACAAGCTGCTGCTGGGTTGTTTGGCCTTGGTCAACAATACTTAGCAGAATCTCCTGAGCAAGCTAGACAACAATTCATGTCTGAGCAAATGGCTGCTCTACGTCCTTATGATATTGAAGAAGAACAACGACTAGCATCAAGTGTATTTGGTAGAGGTCGAGGAGGTTTAAACTTGAGTGTTGGTGGACAACCAGAGCTACAGGCATTGTCTGAGGCACGTAACAGACGTAATCTACAACTAGCTGCTGCTGCAGATCAAGCTGCACAACAACGTATTGGTTTTGGTGCAGGCTTGTTTGGTACTGGAGCGCAGACACTAGGTGCTGGTTACGGTGTACAATCTGCAGCACTTAAGCCAACATCAGACTTACTTGCTCTGCAGTATTCTACAATGCAGCCAGCAAGAGAAGCATACTTAGATGCTCTAAATGAAGCACAGCTTAGATCCAATATAGGTGCAACACAAGGTCAGTTGTACATGGCTGGTGCGCTACCTTCTGCTCAAGCCTATGGCATGCAGGGAGGTGTACGAGGCGGTACACTGATGGGTATAGGACAGAATATTGGAGGCATGTTTAGCGGTATGAAAAACCCTTTTAGTTTTCCCCAGGGCAGTAATGAAATAATGTCTGTACCTGGGGCTACTTGGAGTGGTAATTATTCAGGGCAAGCAGGAGTAAGTCCTGCACCACAAACTACTGGAATAGATTTAGGTAGAATTATGAGTCCTTATTCAAAAGGAAGATTATTTTAAGGAATAGTTATGGCAGGTTCAATTGCATCTTTATTTGGTCCTTCAGCAGAAGAGATTGTATACGAGCGTCAGAAAGAAGAAAGAGAAAGAAATGACTTAAACTTCTATCGAGGGCTACAAGCTATTGATGTACCTGGCGTAGCTACTGGTATGGTTATTGGTAGAAGTATTGGTCAAGGATTAGAACAAGTTGGTCAAGGTTTGTTTGGTGAGTCACAAGAAATACAAGACCCTAGACTAACTAAAGCACTTCAAATGAAACAAATATTTGAGGGTATTACTGCTGCTGACATGCGTAATCCTGATAAGCTAGAAGCATTGGCTCAACGAGCTATTGATACTGGCAACATAGAAGCAGCTTTTCAATTAGATCAAATGGCTGTAGATGCTAGAACTGCTTTGAATCCTGATCTAAAAGAACTAGGTACTAGATTTAGATTACCTGACGGTCGTGTAGTAACTGGAGGATTCTTGCCTGATGGACGAGCAGTAGGTATTGACGCTGAGGGTAATAGGTTTGCTCTTGGCGATGAGTACATAAAGATGGGTACAAAAGTAGATCCTGCTAGTGACAATCAAGTAACACAAGCAGGTGCTATTTTAGATGAGATGGGTCTTAATGTTAAAGATGGAACACAGGCACGTATAGCAAACGCAGCGTTACAAGCCGTAGCTGATAGTGGTTATACTCTTGACTATGGCACAGCAGTAATGGAAGTAGCTAAACAAATGTTAGCTGTTCCTGATAACAATGCAACAGAAGTTGATTACAAAAGTATAGGATTATCTCGACCAGTAAATAAAGATGCTGGAGAAGTATTACGTGTTAATCCTAATGCAACTGCATCTATTATTGGACCAGATGGAACTGTATTAGAAACAACCAACAGGCAATTAAGTCAAGATCAAATTAATGGATTAACAAATGCTGATGTTGATAAACCTAAACGTAACTTAGATGATCCAAAGTTTTTAGAAAGTTTAGGGATACCTAACTACAGTAAGGTGGCTGGAGATACAATTCAAGTAGATCCTAACACTAGATATGTGTACGTTATAGATAGAAAAGGTAGAAGAAAAGGAACAAGTAACAGGGCATTAACTAAACAAGAAGCTGGGGTAGTTAATAAAGAACCTGATACAAAACAAACTACTAATACGTCATATAATTATAAAGACAGTCCTTTATATAGCGAAGGTATATTTACATCTACAGCAGAAGCGGTAGAACAATACAAACGTAGACGAGCAAATAAAACCAATGCCAATTAAATTACCTACATACGAAGAGTATAAGCAGCGTGTTGCTGCATCTCAACCTGTAGTTACTCCTGAGGAACAGCAACAAGCATTTGAACCTAGAGAGGGAATACCTGAAGAAGGTATTATTGTTGGTCCTCCGTCCGCTTCTCAGATCATGGATTATGGCTGGAATGTTAAGGGTAGGACTGACATGCAGGAGCTAGGTAAGATAGGTAGAATCAAAGGTTGGTATAACGGCGGTGTATTCGATGGCTCTGAATATAAAATGCTTGACGAATACTACGGTGAAGATTTCTTTGATCTTAACGAAACAGAAAAAAGAAATAGAATTAATCAAGTAGACAGAGAAAAACAAATTAAACACAACTTAGCTGTAATAGCTTATGGCGAAGATAACTCTTTGTTAGCTGGTGCTACAGGAGTAGTCGGTACGTTAGCTACACCCACCACTTTTATCCCAGGTTTATCTTGGGCTAAGTATGGAGCAAAAGGATTAGCTGTTACGTCTGCTATGTTTGGAGCAGAGTATAATCTATTAGATCAATATGCTGATAAAGGCAGTATTGACATGGCAGAATTAGCTGCAGTAACTGGTACATCTGCTGCTTTTGGTTATGGTTTAGGTTTAGCTGGTAAAGGTTTAGTACGTTTGTTCAGCAATACTAGGGCAGTTCCTGCTGCTCGGAAGTCTGACATACAACAGAAGGCTGACGAAGTACAAGATATAATGTATGATGCTGTTGAAGAGGATGTTCCTATTGAACAACTGCATGAATACATTAAGTCTCGTACTGGTTATTCATCTGATGAGCTTGTTAGTATTGTTAAGAACGCAGAACGTAAGCCAGAGTTACCTGCTAATAAAGCAGAGGTAGCAGAAGCTAAAGAACTAAACAGAATAGACATAGACGCTGATACTATTAATAGTAATCCTACTGTTAATAAGTACATTACTCCTATCATTGAAGGCTTTGCTAGGATTGATGAAAAGTTTGGTTTGAATTACTTATTAAAGAATAAGGTTAATGGTTATTTCTTTAAGAGTTATACAAAAGCAATGGAAAAGATTAGAGCATCACATGACATCTTAAATGCTTACAAGCAGTTGCCTGACCATGCTCAAAAAACATTTGATAATCTATTGTTAAACGCTGACAAGAGACAGCTAGCAGATGCTAAGGCATTACTAGAAAAGTATGTACCTAATACAGCTAAGTCTTTTGATGACTTTATGAATAGAATTAATACCATGACTAAAGAGTTGAAAGCTAATGGTATTAAAGTTCCTGATACTACTACGTATGTACCTCGTATTGTTAAAGATTCTAAAGGGTTGAAGAAATTTCTTAACCAGAATCCAGAGGCAAGGAACGCTGTAGATAAAGCATTAAAGATGAGAGCAGAAGCTCTTAAGATAGACCCAAGCAAGTTAAGCGCACAAGATAAAAACTTTATTGTAAGTAATATACTACAAGGTAGATATGTTGGTACAAATAAAAAGGGTGAATTGTATGCTCGTAAAAGACCTACAACAAATCGTAGTAGAGAAACATTCTTAGAGACTCGTAAGATACATAAGATTAATGAAGAGATGCAGAAGTTTTATGAGACTCCTCTTCAGTCCTCAATGCGTTACTTTATGGACGCACATAAACTAATCGAGAAAAGAAACTTCTTTGGTGTTGACAACAGCAAGATGACGGGTACTGGTTTAGATTTAGACAAGTCAGCAGAGAATTTCTTAGGTACGTTGGCAGATAAAAACTTAGATATAGATACACAAACAAGACTACAAGAAATGTTTAAAGCTATTTTTGTAGATGCTGATAGATCACTAGGTAAATACTCAAAAGGATATAAGGATCTAGTTAATGCTAGTTTGTTAGCTAACCCTCTATCTGCACTACAACAAGGTGCTGATGTATTCATGGGTGCTTGGCGGTTAGGTATTGGTAACGTAGCTAAAGGTTTATTTAAACAAGATGTACACATTCTTAATGACTTAAATCTTGAGCAGTTACAGTTAGAACATTTTTCTTCTGGTACAAGCATGGCTGGTTTGGTTGACAACTTACTTGAGTTGACACAGTTTAAACGTATGGACCGTGTAGGTAAGACAGCTATTGTCAACGGTGCATGGCAACGTGTACAGAATATGGTTAAGACTGACAAGGGTATTGCTAAGTTACGTAAGCAATATGGTACTGCGTTTGGTCCTGAGTTCAATAAGTTTATTGATGAAGTTAAAAACGCAGAAATGACTCCTCGTACTAAAGAGTACCTGTTCAACGAACTTGCTGAGTTTCAGCCTATTACTCCTGCACAGATGCCTGAGGCTTACCTTAAAGCTGATATGGGTAGACTAGCTTATACGCTACAGAGTTTTACTATTAAACAGCTAAACTTAATTAGAAAAAGTATTATAGATGAAGCTAGGCGAGGTAACTATGCAGAGGCTGGTAAGAATCTATTAGGCTTTGCTTTGTTAATACCACCTGCAAACATGGCTATTGACTACGGTAAAGAAAGAATACTAGGTAAAGATCCTGATCTATCGGATGATTTAGTCAGACGCTATGTCAATAATGCACTTAAAGTATTTGGTTCTTCTGAGTACGCTGTGTCAAGACTAACTAAAACAGGAAAGTTTGGAGACTTTGTTCAGGATACGTTCATGCCTCCGATGGAAATGTTTGATGGTTTAATACAGACTAGTTTTAAAGCAATACAAAACGGTGAGTTTGATCCTGCTGTAACAAAACAACTTCCTATTGTTGGAAGGCTTTTGTATTACTATGCATTTGGTGGCCTTGAAGAATGGAACGACAAAGAACAAGCTAAAAAGAAACGTAAGTATAAAGAGACGTATGGTATTGATAAGAAAAAATATAGTATCGGAGACTAAAGATGGCAAGCGCATTTGATAACTTTCTAAACAAGTATGGCCTAGGGTTCAGAAGTTTTGAGCAAGGTATGAGGCAAGGAGATAAGAGACTTGCTGAACAATTCAAGATACCTTATGATCCTCTTGCTTCTGTTGAGGAGCGAACAATAGATCCTGAAGCATTTAGAAAACTACGAGAATCTCGTATGCCTCAGCTACCTACACCTCCTCAAGCTGGTAGTGCTGCTCGTCCACCAAGGAGAGAGATTACACCACCAGCACCTGCTGAGAGGGAGAGACCTTTAGATGTTTTGTCTTTCAGAGAGAGTCCTAACTTTCCTGCTAGACTACCATCAATGGATGTACCAGTACCTACGAGACCTGACTTCTCACCACAGAGAAGTAACATGCCACCTCCAGGACCAGGTTTATTACAGCCACCAACAGGTATGCCTCAGATGCCTCAGCCACCTAAGCCTGACATGGATAGCACTATAGATAATCTAATGGCTAGGTATGAAGGGATGTACGGAGAACCTCCAGTAGCTCCTCCACCTCAGCAACCTGTACCACAAGAGCTAGGTCTCCCTGCTTTTACAACACCCGGCTACTTCCCTGAAGGTATGTTATCACCGCAGCGTCCTGACATGCAGCCACCAGCAATTCAGAACTATCAACCTAATATGTTTAGTGGTCAGCTACCAATGCCTGACATGCCAGAGTTTGACTTCGGTAAGTACAGGTATGATTACACACCTGACTTAACTGAGATGACTGATGAAGAACTTGACGCTTATTATTCTAACATTCTTGGGTATTAACATGGCCGAAATAGTAAACAGTCTGGACATAACATACGATTTTAATAAACCATCAGATAGGCAACTAGCATTATCAAGAGGTCATTACGGTACAGGACCAACTGCTGTTGCAATGGCACGAAAAGAATTTGGCAGAGACTTAAGTCCTGCTGAAGCATTACTTATTAAGCATGAAGGCTTTACAACAATGCCTTACTTAGATACTAAGAACATAAAAACAATAGGCGTTGGTCAGGTTGGTAGTTACTATGACCCGATAGATATTAAAGGTGGTTTTGAAAAAGCATTTAGTGATAAGGTAGCGTCAACAAAATCACAATTTGGCGATGTATACGATTCAGTCGATGATCTAAAGAAGGGTGCTTTACTTAGTTTAGTATATCGTGGTGATACTAAAAGTAAGAAGTCAGGAAATGCTTACAAGTGGGTATCTAAATATAAAGATGCAGAAACAAATGCAGACGAAACTAAAATGAATGATGCGTTTGAAGAGTTCTGGGATAATAAAGAGTACAAAGATTTAATTGCTGACAATCCTACAAGTGGTGTGTTAGCTAGGATTAGAGAAAACTCTCAGATATTATTTGGCAAGACTAAGTAATGGAAAACTTTATCACGACATACTGGGAGATACTCTCAGGTCTTGTGATCGTAATCTTCTTAGGTATTACTTGGAAGGCAGAGGTCAGCGCAAGGCTATCCGTACTAGAAGAAAAAGTACGAGCCTTGTTTGACCTATTCAACAGTAAGAAGTAACTACTTCAAGTTAAGGTAGATGTCTTCTATCTTAGATGCTTCCTCCTCTCTGTGTCTCCACTCATCCCACGTCTGAGCAGGTTTCTTTCCTGCTTTCTGCCACTGGCAGTGGTGATAGAGTTCATGTACTAAGACGTGATCCTTCATCATGTCAGGTCTCACATACACAACACCCATATCACCAGCCAGATAGAACGTTGAGTTGCTGGGGGTTATTGTTACGTCGTTAGGATAGCAGTTAAACAAAGCCAAGAAGCTAAGTATTGTTTCGAGCATAGTTTTCTCCTCATTAGATTTCACATACTCCTGCTACACATGCTAACTGCTGCGCACCCTCGACGTTATCATCTTCCTCTATCAGTTCATCCCAATATATTTCATTAGGCATTTTCTGATGCAACTTTAAGAACTCTTCTTCACTACACTCCTCGTATGGAGCTTGCTTGTATGTCCCACCATCATACGGCAGGAAGCTAACGCCACTGATATCATCAAAGTTCTTCCAGCACCACGCACCTACTTCAACCCACTCGTCCTCTTTAACAGATATAGTGACAGACGGTTTGTGTTCGCACCAATGTTTCTGGTACGTCATCCACAAATCTAAATGCTCGATAGCAGTCAAGCCTTCCCGTAGTGTTGCAGAGTCAGGTGATCTCTTAGGGAAACTAAACACAGTGGTAGACTCAGGACGCATCACACAATCTTCTGCAGGAATACCTTGTTCAACCATAAACGTAGTGAGTGGATCTTTCTTGTCACCCCGAACACGTCTGACATAATACTTAGAGTGTCGAGGATGAATACCACTGGCACTATCAACAAGCTGACTAACAGTGCCACTAGGTTTAACACAAGTGACGGCAGTAGGACAAGGAACATTAAGGTCATTGGATAACTGTAAGCACTCATCAACTGATACCATCTTGAGTCTTTCGAGAAGAGTCTTAAGTTGCTCATTGTTGTCTCCCAACATCTTGTTGTCTAAGATACCCGTCAAAGATACACCAAGTAATCTTTCTTCCTCAGTGTTACGTTGCCATATCTTTCTGAGGTACGGGAAGTGTGTCATCGTTGACTGATACAATCCAAGTATTGAAGCTAGTCTTACCTTTCGTTCAAGATCGTAGATGCTGTCTCCCTCTCGAACAACAACCTCTGAAAGATTACAGAATTGGTAAGGTCTGAGTATAATTTCAGAACAAGGATTAGTACCAAACTCCTGATCAGCATCTCTACGTCCACTCCTAGCTGCTTGTTTGATAGCTGCTTCACGATTGAAGATACCACGCTCACCACTGTGACTGTGATACAGGCTTGACCACTCGTTCATGAACTGACCAACGTCAGGCTTCTCATTGTACACAGCAGAGTTGTTAGCCAACGCACGTTGTGGGTTATCAGTCCACCACTGACCTGTCTTAGCGTGACGCATCTTGTCATCTTCTAAATCAGATAACGAGATCATCGCAGACCTACGCACACCGCCTACCACTACGACTTCAGCTACCTTACACATGATGTCGTGGCACTCTAAAGTATTTAGCTTACGTCCTTCAGCCCCTTGGAACTTACGGATCACAAACTCAAACAGTTCATTCAACGGTGCTGGTCCACTAGCTCTACCGCCGAATGTCTTGAGTCGTGTACCTGCAGGTCTAATCTTTCTAAGATCCCACTTAGGTATCTCACCTGAGTACAGAAGAGCAATGACTTGACGTAATGCTTTAGCCCAACCCTCTTTGCTATCAGGTACTACAACCGTAGTGTCTGACTTAAACAGTTTCTCAGGTATCTCTGGGAGCTTGTTAACGTACTTCTGCTCAACGCTAAAGCCTACACCTGTACCGCACAGTAGGATGTACATCGCCTCGTCAAACGCTTTAGGATCGTCAACAGGTAGATAGCTACAGTTGTATCCTGCTGTGTTGTCCCTCTCAAGGGCTTTCCCTGCGGTCATAATGCTACGCATGGAGGGGACTACCTCCATATTTTTAATGGCCTCACGAAGCTCTGAGTCAGTCTGAACAGGTATCTTGTAGCCATGCTTAGACTCCAAGTGATTAGACATGAAGTCCATGTACCTGTCTACTGTCTCGTTCCAGTCCTCCCTTCTTTGCTCTCCATCTAGGAATCTGGAGTACCTAGACTTAGCAATGTACTGCTGATAAAAATCCATCATTGTATTTCCTTTATTAATATATCGTACCTATCTTCAACTACATCTTCAAACCTGTCAAGGATATCTTCAGACGTAAGGTCTAACAGTTCAACGACATCAAGTTCATTGAACTGCATCAACCTTTCTTTAAGTTCTTCAATCGTCAGTTCCACCATAACTCTCATCGTCCTTGTACAAATCTTCATTAGTCATGACGACTAACGATGCATAGCCTGAGATGTCGTGCCATGAATCATTAAGATAGTAGTTACCATTAAGTATCCTAGCCATCTTGTTAGCAATCATATCCATACTTTCTCTCATGTACTCAGGCATCGCACGATAGTTAGGAGAATTCTGTATGATCTTTTTAATCTCCTGACTGATCTGACCAACTATCTTGTAATGCCCGTACTGCTCTTCCCTCATGTCAAGTGTTTCTTTTATGTCCATACTGTTTCCTTAAATAGTTAATCGACACAGGCATCTCATCAAAGCTACCGTTGTCTACCTCGTTTAACATCCATATCCCTGACCATGAACCATTGGTCTGAGGAGATAGATAATCCTCGTCATGCTGATAGAAGATACCTGCAAAGATACCAGTGATACCTTTACCATCAGCCTTACGACTGAACGAGATAGCCCTATCTTGAACGTGTCCCATTATACACGACATGTGTTTCTTTTGCAATAGCAAACCTGGGTTAGTTACTGGTCTGCCCATTACACCTGATGTAAAGTAATGACTGTATGCAATGCCGTTAATGATAGGCACTTGTAAGAAGTCATGCACTTCCCATCCGTACTTCTTGAGATTAAAGTCTGAGTAACCAATGAGTCCTTCTAGTTTCCTATCGGATTCAATAGCTCTCTCTATCCGTTGCTCGTGGTTACCAATAAGAAATATCTTCTTAGGTTTCCATACTTTCTTACGGTTATCTCTCTGTCTCTTCTGCTCCTCGATGATAGGCTTCATGAATGTATCCATAGCTACGTTACCTGCTTTGATATCTTCACTGTATGTCCTACCTTCAAAGGCTTTCTTACCTACATCATACACACTGAGGCTAGGCATGTCCCAGTGATCACCAAGATGCACGATCACTTCAGGCTTAGTCTTGACAGCATAGTGTCCAGCCCATTCTAAATGCTCGAATGAGTTATTAGGTTTGCACTGCGTGTCTGGAATAACTAAGTGTCTCATGTAGTTCTCTCCAGTAGTTGTAAATAATAGACCGCATCTATTACTACCAATGGGTCTGACTTGTTCTGCTTGATAACTAGCACAGGTTCTCTACCCTCAGGACAGTTATCTTTAGCTTGAGCATAGTAATTATACACGGCTATTGAATCCCTTGACTTACACTCTACTGATATGTTGAGCTTGTCACCTGCTGATTGAGAGAAGAGGATGTCCTCCCCTCCTGCACCCATGCTAGTTGATCTTACGTCGTCTTTGGAAAAGGAAAAGAGTTCGAGGATTTGGTCTCTGAACCATTGCTGGAGCTTTCTTCCTTTTGCTTTTGCGCTTTGGGTTTTGATTTTCTCCTCCTAATATTTAAAAATTTATTTAACCTAACTCTCTTCATCTTTGTAATCCAACCCTTTGGTATGTGTA
>Ga0208644_1002687_pt1 | contig 14104 bp, 21 predicted proteins | sample VirMetDEL_Nov_18_FD_184517 | JGI IMG/M metagenome (GOLD analysis project Ga0208644, IMG submission 184517) | Aqueous microbial communities from the Delaware River and Bay under freshwater to marine salinity gradient to study organic matter... | ecosystem: Environmental > Aquatic > Marine >... | reverse complement strand
GTCATATGTTTGTTTCCATAAAAAACTGTTTCTGGTTTTGTTATTGCGTAGCCCTTGTCTTTTAGTGCTTCGTTTCTGTGGTGGTTTTGTATTGCGTCACGTTTGCGTTTGTATGCCTGGCCTCTGCGGCTGTTGCATGGTAGGCAGGCAGGCACCATGTCATCGTGTGATCCACCGCGATCTATTTCTACAAGGTGGTCGGCGGTTGTGGCTGTGTTTCCACACCAATGGCAGGGGGGATTGTCTGCCAGTAGCGCTGCACGTTTGCGTTTGTAGTCGTTGCTGTCGTATGGGGTGCTGGGTCTTGTCATTTTGCTCACGCGCCTTCGGCTTGTGCTAGCGCGCGCTTCGCGCTTGCTGTCGTTTCCAATGGTAGAGCATATGGACGGGCTTATGTTTGTTGTGTTTGTTTTGTGTATGTCATTTGTTTGTTTTCGTGCCAGGGCATAGATGTGATTGACCCACCCACCAGATTGCCCAACCTGGTACCCACTTACTTTCAATGATGACTGTTTACACCTTGCCTGATCGCTTTGACTAAACCATTTCGTGTTGCCTGTTTCAGTACGCGACCATCTACCCAGGTTCCCCTGTTTACGCCCCACCCCATGCAAACGGGGAACAGCCATGATGTTTGCCTATTGTTGCTTTGAAATCAGGAAATCTACTAGATCGGTGTACGGTACAAACAAATCAGCTGCTGCCGTGTACACAGTTATATTGATTTTGCGTTTAGTGTCAAAAGTTCCGTCAACGTCCCATTGGGCTTGTGTTTTGCGCGGGGAAATGCACCAAATGTTGGCTGTGTCTTTACACACCATGACATATGCCAATGGTTTGACAGCCTTCATGTCATAGCCATAGACGGTGTCAATAAAGAGTGGGTCATAGATCAGTTGGCCGTTATGGTCACAGATTTTGGTGCGCGCTTTGACCTCTAACGGTTGATCTGTCCAGGGCAAGCAAATGTCTTTTTCGTGGCGTGTGATCCATTCCTGTGGTTTGTTTTTTGGTGGGTCAGGCACCCAGCATTGCACGCCAGCCAGTTTCAGGCGGTTAGCAACAATTCCAGCCCAATACGCGCCCTCACTAAATGACGCGAAATAGTCAAATGCCTTGTTCATTGGTGTGGGTTGCTCAACAGGTATAGGACATATTCCATATCTGATGGTTTCATGACTGTCGCATAAACCCCAGCCTGTTCAAATGCCAACAGCCATCGTTTCTGTAGTGGGCTAGTTTTGCCTTTTTCGCTTTTTAGTTCCAGCGCCAAAATCTTTTTCCCTGTTGGGTGAACCAGCAACAAATCAGGGAAACCTGCATCACCTTGAACGTGTGTAGCCCAACGCCCGCCGCTGCTCATGGCTGGCAGGTCATGATGGATCAACCAACCAAACCTTTTTGCTACACCAATAATGATGTTTTTGAATTCTGCTTCAGTCATTGATTTCTGCTTGTTCAAATTCATGAATACAGTCAATAACTATGCAGCCACACAAATCCTTGTGATTGCACAAACATTCCCCTGCCTGAATTCCACGCAGCCGCAATTCGTCATACAAATGCCCAGCGATTTCTTTCCAGTTTGGTTCAATCATTTCAATGCCTCAATAACTGCGCTGGCCTCATGGGATTTCAACAATTCCAACACAGCATCATCACGGTTCACGGTGCGCTGTATAAATTCCAACAGGCGCAAATCGTCCATGTTTGCGTCCTTTGCTAGTTTTTTTATGTAGCCCAGCTGCTTAGGTGTAGCAAATGCGCCTTGTGGTATATGCACAGGGTTTTCCCTGGTATCTACAGGTGTCATGCGTTGAACCTTTTGCATTTCCTCACGGGAAGGCCGTTTGCCTTGTGTAGCAAATCCCATGTTCGCTAGGCATCTGCCCAAACTAGAAGTTTCACAGTTTTCCACAAATGATGTGGCGTTCACGCCGCGATCTGTGTGAATTTCGTGTGCATAACCTGTGGCTGTTGGGTGTGCATCATCACGGTGTTTCCAAATCACGCTGCGAACAATGCAGGTGTCCCCGTCATAGTTCATCAATGTGGTTTCAACGCGTCCGTCAGGGTATGTTTCCCAAAAACGGGTTAGGCGTGTTTCAACGGTTTCGTAGTTTGATAGGTCAAATGCCATTGTGTTTTCCTTCTGTCTAGTTTTGCCCGATTAGGCAATGTTTACAATTTGCCGCCTAGTTCCTCTATGCAACGTAAGCAGGTTTCAGCGTAAATTTCGTTCCCTGATAAGTCAAAATCTGTTTTCATTACTTTCAGGGTGCGTATTAGGTAATCATCGCGCACAGGTTTAGGTGTGTGTGCGGGCCTGCAAATGTCATCAATAAGTTTCATCATTGCGTGTGATGTTGGCGTAAGTTGCAAATCTACTTTGTCGTTTATCATTTTTCGTGTTTCCTCTGTCATGGAATTTTCAATGAATTGTGGTTCAATCATTTTGATGTTCGCCAGGGTGACCAACCTGACCTTGTCCAAATGATCAAACCTGCTTTTAGATTAGTTTGAGCCTGTAGCAGGTTTTCACATGATGTAATTAGGCCTGCTTTTTGTAGGTAACTGTTCGGGCCTTTGCACCAAAAAGAATTGATCTGCATGAGGCCATAGGATTGGCCAACGGTGTCTTGTTTGTTGTGTGCGTTGGGTGTGCATCGGCTTTCCCGTTGCATAACGTATTCAAGTTTGTCGCGCTGTTCTACAGGCCAACCCAGGTTCACGGCTAGGGCGCTGAATTGTTGGCAATTGGTCATTGATGGGTTGATGTAGAAAACCGTTGATGATGTTGTGGTGGTCGGTTCAATTAGAAATGGGGCTAGGGCAATGGTGGTTGCAGGTGCCTCTGATTGGCCATTTAGAGGCCCCAGGGCAAGCGCAAAGCCCGCTATCGCTGAAATGATGCCTGCCACAATTTTGGTTGCTGTAATCGTCATTTTTTCTCCAATTGATATGGAACGCCCCAGGTGTCCCCAACGGCGTTTTTGAATGACAGTTGGGCATGCAGCACCTGTTGGGTGTCTGGATCACGGAAAATTTGCACTAACACCATTTGGTTTGTTTCCAATGTGGTGGTGTAAACCTCATAGAAATATGTTTTTGCGTCAGCCATAACTGCTTATCCTTCTGTCAGGGATATGACCACCCTACGGGGTGGGTGTGGTTGGGTCAAGCATTAGCGCTGGCGGGGTTTTATCGCCTACAAAATAGAACCAATGCCAGGGTTCAGCGGGCATGACCTCTAGGGACCAGCCAAACTTTGGGGCGTTTTCGCACAACCATTTCCACATGATGGGGTCAGAGGTTCCAGCAATGTCAACGGCTAATCCCAGATTGTGGCGTGATGATCCAGGTGCGGCCAACGGCGCGTTGCCTGGCTTCAAATAATATTTGCGCCCTTCCCACGTTCTAGTTGATGCACCTGCAATTGGTTCTGATTGGTAACGCTGCAGGAAACCTGCTTTTTGTTGTGCTAATGACCTGTAAGTATCGCCTGCGCTGGTTGGTTTGAATTGTTTGATACCCGCTTCAAACGCGGCTTGACGCATAGCCACCCAACTAGCAGCTGCTAAATGATGCAGTTTTCCAAACGGTTTTATATCGCGCAAAAGGTTCATTGGCAATTCGCCTGGTTTGCAATGCACAAGATCGGCTGGCAGAACCAGTTTTCTAATCGGTGGTTGCATTAGTTCCAGGTTTAGATTTCAGGCCATTTGATGCGACAAGACCAGACAGGGTACCTGTAAGAAAAACCAACAGGGTGCTAAGTAGGTCAATTAGTTGTGCGTCTGTTGGTGCCTGTTCTGTCGGCTGGTCAACAAACAAAATTCCATATATAAACGCCATCACGGTAAACGTAAAACATAACGCCATCAAACGGCCTACAAAAACAATTAGTGCAGCATGGTGTTGTTCTGGTGTTTTAGTCACAGGCGGCCTTCGTAAAGCATTGATATTCAATATTAGTTTTTGAAACGGTGCAACCACTACAACCCCAAACTACTACGGCGATTAGTAGCGCGTAACCCAATAAAACCCGCCATTTCATTCTGGGCGTGTAAGTGGTGCTGGTGGGTTTTCGTCATGTTCCCACAAAACAAGAGTTTCGCCTTCTAAAACCCAGCCAGCGTCAAAACCAGCAGCAATGAGAGCGTCACATAGTTCTTGATGTTTGTCTTGTGTCATGCGCTTACTTCCATAAGAAGAATGGTTGAGGGGATTTGCACAATTTGCACAGTCACACTTGCAGCCGAACCGAAGTTAGCAAACGTAGTTTTATAAGTCGTTGCTGATGTAGTTGCTGGGCTATCCATGTGCAAAATAGATGTAGTAAACAACAAATCGCCAGCCGCGCTTTGTGCACCAATACTGTTATTAAATGAAAGTTCTGTTGCACCTCTAAAAAGTTTTAGATTGAGACAGTTATTGACATTTCCTGCAGTTTTTTGACTTCCTGCATGATGGGCATAAACCAAGATTTTGCTTGAAGCTGACGATGGAGTAATTGTTGCGGTCAAACCCGTATCGGCATAAGTTCCTGTAGAACTTGAAACTGCTGTTGTTGTTCTTGCGGTCACAACTTGCAAAATGCGAAACGCACCGCGCAAAGCGTTCATCTGCGTAGCGGTCAAAACCTGACCAGCGGTAAACGATGCTGGAAGTGTGGTTGGTGTTGCCATAGTGTCTCCTATCCTAAAACATTCAACTGGTCAAGTGTGCCATAGGTGGCGTTGTCCAAGATCAGTTCATAAATGATGGTTGTTGGGGCTGTTGACAGCATTATATGATGACCTGATGCAACAGTGATTGTGTGTTCAATGCCTTCCACAGATAGTTCCTGGGCTAATTCAGTAGTGCCAGCACCGCTAGGGAACGTTTTTTCAATGGTGATTGTGTTACCAATTTCTATGGCTGCGACTGTGTCCCGTTGGGCTGTAGTCAACATCAGGAAATCGGTTTCAACGCTGGTATATCGGGCCTCTGGTTCAGCGTTCAGCAAATAACTAGCTGCGGTATTGATGTCTGCCTGTTGGTGTAGCAGGCTGTTTGTAATGCTGTTTGTTTGTATGAAATAGGTGGCGATGGATCCTGCGTCTGTGGCTGTTGCGGTGTTGCCGTTTAGGCCTGTGACTACCGCGCGGTTTATTACTGCGTCAGCCTCAAAACTGATACCAACGCCGTTGTAGGGAATGTTTGTTCCATCGTCATGGAAATCTGCAACGCTGCCTGAAAGGGTGTTCCCGATCCTGTCCTGAAATGTCAGTTTTCCTTCGGCGCTCATGAACAGGCGGCCAAATTCTGCGGTGTCGTTGATTTGGCTGATGTATTGCAGAACGTTTGTTCCTGCTGGCACCGTGTAGGCGCTGTCGTGTCCTAATTCAACGGTGCCTGTGGAAATGTCACGGTCTAACGTTGGGAAATCTACTTCTGGTAAATCCAATACGGTTTCAATTCGCGCACCAGATAGTTCTGCTGATGGGTTGAATTCGTCTAAATAGGTTTGCGCTAATAGATAGAACTGGTCTGCACAGTAAACGGTGACTGTGTCAGTGCCGCCTAATGCAAAGTTGTAGTCATAGTTGACGATGTAACCCTGAAACAAAAATTGTGCTGTGTCGGTGTTGTCGTAGCGGATCAACCTGACCTGGCGCATAGGTGCCAATCCTGGTTTTGCTTCAGCGGTGTCGTAGTACGGGCTATTTTCATCAAATGGGTTGAATACCCCATCGGCCAATGTGTCGTTCAAAGTAAATGACATTGTTCCAGCGCTAAATTGGTCACCAATATCACGCCTACCGCGTTTGACTGAAACCCCAATACAGCCTGCCATGACGGTGGCATATTCGCCCTCACCATCTAACAAATAGGTGCTGTCTAATACCCCGCGTATTGGGTCATCAAGTGTGAACGCATTGACGGAAAACCCTGTGGCTACTTGTAGGTCATAGTTGCCGCTGTCAATTACTGCTACACCTGGCATTACGCCACCTGAATGTTTGCTGGGCCTGCGCTGCGATTGTAGGCCCGTATCGCGTTGACAATGGCTTGACCAATTTCGGCGCTAGTTGCCAATCCACCGTTCACGTTGACGGTGATACCGCCGCCCATATCGCCCATTTTACTCAAAGGGATAATGGCTTCTGGTCCCGCCTCACCTATCATTCCGATCAATGGTTGGGTAACAATTCCGCCTTCTGCAAAACGTGGTATTCCGTTACGGCCTGCAGTTGGTTTTGCTGCTGCTGGCGCGCCAACTGTTGGCAAATCCACATGGCTAATTGTGGCCACGTTGCTCAAAATTGGGATTGCGTTATATGCCCTGATAATGGCGTTGACGGCCATAATGGCACCGTTTACCATGTTTTCAAATGTTCCCAAAATGATATTGATGATGCCGTTGACACCTGTTTTGAACCATTCAAATTTTGCATAGGCAGCAACCAATGCGGCTATTAGCAATGCAACGCCTGCAGCAATAAGGCTAAATGGGTTTAGTGCCATAGCAATGTTTGTTGCAACAATGGCAGCTGCTACCACGCCAATGGCGGCAGCAATAGCCAAAAACACTTTGGGGTTGTCTTGCGCCCATTTAGCAAATTTATTTATGATCGGTAGCACAGCCTCAACTACTGGCAACAGGGCAGCGCCAATGCTTTCTGTGGTTTCGCTAATTGATAATTTCAGGATTTTCATTTGCCCTGCGGCGGTTCCTGCGGATTTAGCGGTAGCCCCACCGAACGTTCCGCCCAGAACGTCCATGATTTGGTTTAGGTCTGCACCGTCTTTTATTAGGGCTGCCATTTCTGGGGATAGCGCTTTTAGGCCTTTATAGTTTCCTGCATAGGCTTTTGATAGGGCATCTGAAACTGTGCCTAAATCTTTTCCTGTGGCTGTGGAAATGTCCATTGCCAGCGCTAAACCTTCTTGCGCTTTGCTTATGTCTTTAGTTCCGCGTACCAGGCTGGCTAATGCTGGGCGTAGTTCATCGTCAGCAATACCGCTTGCCATAGCCATTTTGGAAATCATGGTTTCGGTTGCAGCCACTTGTGCATCAGTAGCGCTTGCCGATATTGACAATGTGCGGGCCAATTCAACTTGTGCAGCCTGATCATCAATGGCAGCCTGGGTGGCTTTACCTAACGCAAAACCCAGCGCGCCAATGGCAGCAGCTGCAGGGACAGCGGCTTTTTTGATTGCATAACCTGTTTTTGCGCCTACGCCTTCAAGGCTTTTGAATTCTTTAGTGGCGCGGTCTAGGCCCTTGCTGTCAAATTCGCTAATGATCGGAATTTTGATTGCCATTACATCACCAGATTTCTATTGACAGCGTCCATTACGCGTTCAACCAATTCAACCATGTTTTGTTCAACGGCGCGCGCATTGCGGTCATATGCGGGCCACATAACGCGTGACGGTAAACCAAATTGCAATGTTAGGGCTGAAATAAAACGTGCGCCCTGGGGATTGGATCCACCCTTTTTGCCTGCCATATCAATGATCGCGGCTGCAGGATCTTTTTGAATAATGCTAATCACGCTGGAATTACGTTTGCTGGTATCTACTTTCACAGCAACACCGCGCTGGGCTTTCTGTTGGCTGTACGGGAATTTAGAGTTGCCGCGTTGTGTCCATGCGCGTTCCATACCAGAAAGTAAACGTGGCGGATATGCAGCCTTTGCATCGTCCACTGCTGGTTTTGCTAGGTCTTTGGCTTCCTTGTTTACGATCTTTCGGAAATCAGGTTCCACCTGGCGTAATTCTTTCAACGCCTCTTTCAATCCGTAAACCTCAATTTGTGCGGTGGCGCTCATCGTTTTCCCTTGTTTTGCTTATTCAACACAGTAATGACTGTTTGCAAATCCTGGGTGTCAAATTCAATGTGTGGCGGCCACCAACCGACAGCCACTAAAACTTCCGCTAATTGGCGGCGGTAGGTGCCGCGTCCGTAGGGTTTGGGTTTGTTGTGTCCACCGCTTCAATGTCCATGTTGGGGTTTTGTTTTAGCCATTCAGACCATGTTGGTGGCATTGTTTCGCCAGCCAATTTGTATAAATGGAACGCCCAGCAAACCATGTCATTGACACCGATGCCACGCCCGTCTGATACTTTGCGGTTTTCTGATTTTTCCCATTCGCTGATCACCAAAAGGTTTGTGGTGACTTCACGGGGTGGGGTGTTTTCGTTTAGGGTTACGCGTAGTTTGATTTTCATTTCAATCCTTCCGTCTAGTTTGTCTTATTGAAATTTATGCGGTGGTATCAACGCTGTAAACGCCACCTGTGAATGTCAAATCAACGGTGTTCAATTCGCCCAATGATGAATTGACTACTGGCAGACTTTCCAAATAGGTGTCAGTCAAAATGAAACCAGGGTTGGTAGCGCTGTCACCTGATCCGTATGCAGGGTTTACTTTCACGGTGCATTTTGTACCAACCAATGCTGATAATGATGCGTAGGTTTCTGACGCTGCATAGGACATGTACATGGTCACGGTCAGTTCGTTGTTTTCCAATCCGCCCGTGTAGGTGCGTGATCCTGTTCCAAATGCGGTGTCCTCTAACGCCTCTACGGTGCGCGTCAATGATGCTGCTGTGGTCTGGTCGGTGAGATCAACAATTGTTCCGATGGCTGCGCCAATCTGGACTTTTGGGTTGCTCAACAGGGTGCTGGTAGGCATGTGGTTTCTACTCCTTCGGTTTGGTTTTTACTTTAGATGGTTTTGGTGTCTTGTCGGTGGATTGTCTAATAAACCCGCCAGCCAAAAGGTGATCCACGTTGTCATCACCTGCGTCAAATTCATCACCTGGTGTTCCTAAACGTGGGGAAATGATTACATATTTCATGCTGTTTGTGCTTGCTGTTCAATAGTCAATTCATAGCAGGGCAGCATCACGCCACCAATGTCAACGGTGGTTGGACGGCCTGCGGTAACTGATCCAACGCCACCTAATACCAGCGCGGTGAGGTTTAGCAGGTTTCGCATTGCGTCTAGGTTTGCTGGCCCCATTGAAATGATTTGTACTGGCCAACTGATTTTGACGATGTTGTAATTCCACGCTTCAAATGAACAGGCCCCAATGAACGCACAGGGTGGAACCAGGTTTCTGGGATCTGTGACCACTTGCAAACCTGTGATGGTTTCCAGTTTGGTTTTTAGATCGTCCAGCGCCTCATTGAATAGGTCTGTATATGCAACAGGCATTAGGCCACCTGCGGGCGTGAAATCCCTAGCAACTGTTTGATGATTGGGGAAAGTCCTGTGGTTGGTGCTGTTCCCATTTCGCTAAACGATGCAAAAACATCAATGCTGCCACGTTGCCTATATAACGCCCCACCATATTGAATTGTCCCCAGCGTTACGTCACCTGACGGGCTGGTAGTAAGGCTGTCAATGTACCCTGCCTCTTGCCTTCTGCGATAACAGAAAGCGTTAGCAGCTGCCGCGCATTGCGTTAGGAACGTGGTATCTGCTGCGGTAGCGGTTCCTATTCCTAGCCAATCCTCAATGTTTGTTGCCGTGATCCATGTGCAAACAGGGTTGTATGCAATGGTTCCTGTTGCTGCGGTGCGTTCAACATCGCTAGCGGTTTTGGCGTATAGCACCTGATTTTGAATTGGTATTTGGTAGTCATACAACAGGTCACCCTGCGTATCAACACCAATGAACAAATGCTGGGGAATTGCCACCACCGATGCTGTGCCGTTGAATGTTGCATCAACACCAGCAACGGTGATGGATTGCCCAACTGCAATTTCATTGGGGGTGAGTAATTGCAGGACTGCGTAGTTGTCAACCAAATATTTGTTGGTGACTGTGTAAGTAGCCATGGCGGTTAGGCCGCCTTTCTACTAGGCCTGGGTGATCTTGCGGATCATTCCTGGGATCGCTGCAAAGGTTGAAACGAACCCGTGGAAACTCATGGTCCTGCCCAAAACTGCAGGTGCCTCTAGGCTCTGCAAACCACGGATACTTTCAAAAAATTCAAAAGCATCGCCTGAACCAGCACCAACGCGGGTAATGATCATGGTCTTTGCAGCAAAGTTGCTGTCAACTACCAACTGCAGACCCAATGGGTTTCCGTTCCATGATGTTGCGTTTCCGCCACCCAATGCGTTTTGACCTGTAAGGCCTGCGCCGATGAATGGGAATACTGGTCGGCCTGTGGTGTCTGCCAATTGGCCCATCTGACCCCATACGTCTGGTGAAACAAACATGTGGGTTGGCGTAAAGTTACGGCCATTTGAAATGTCAACAGCGCTGTCATAAACAGACTTCAGCAAGTCAGCAACGGTTCCGTCCCAAACGCCAGATGCGCTTGCTGCGGTTAGCAATGCGTCTGCTGCAAAGTTGTCCGATGCGATCATATATTCGCCCATGAGGTCATTCAAGATCAATGACATTGCTTCAGGTGACGTGAACGAAATATCTTGTGCGCTCAATGTCACTTGACCAGCCAGCGTAGTTTTGCTAACCGTGTTTGCCGCAATGACCATTGTGGTTGCAGATACTGCAGACAATTCGGTTGATTGTGTGCCAACGCTGGTGTGCGTGGTGATGGTTGGACGAACAAAGGTTTTCTGTTGTCCGTTGTCTGGGTAAGCGCGTGCGCCCAATGCTTCAACTACTGGACGAATAAAATTTAGGTCTTGAACCAATGGCCCTAGAACAGGAACTGGTAGCAAACCTGGTGTGTCGGTGGTGAGAATGTCACCAGCTGCTGCTTGCAAAGCGGTTTTCTTTGATGCTGTGTATTCAGCAACTGCTTTGTTGATGTTTGCAAAAGTGTCTCCACCTGCGTGGAAAGCGGCCATATATTCGCCTGCTGATGGCAATGCAAATTCTTTTTTGGCTTGTGCAAAAATTGGTGCTGTTGGGATTGTTGCTTCAACTGCTGGTGCTACTGGTTCGGACATTTCTGTTTCCTTTTCAATTGGTTCCTGTGTTTCAGTATTGCTGATTTCCTCTGGCTCATGGTGGATACTTGCAGCAACTTGTGAGATGTTAGCCATGTCTCCAAATGCGCCAATTGGAACCAGGCTTAGTTCCTGCCATTCGGCTGCTTCAATAATCATGGTTCCTGCTTCATCGTAGGAAAATTTGGTTGGGTTTACGCCAACGCTGACCTGGTCAATGGTGCCGTCTGCAGCCATTACTAGCGCGTCATTGCCCAATGTGGTGGCGCTAATTTTGGCTGTAAACATCATTCCCTGTTCGGTGTCTACGCGTTCTGTGACCACGCCAACTGGCATTGCAGCGTCATGGTACATAAACAGGCGCGGTGCCTTACCTTCTACAGGTAGTGAACCTGGGCGGAAAATAACTTCTGTCCCATCAGAAACGCGGGCTGGGACATTGTACGGAACCGCGGTTCCAGAAATTGAACGGCGTGGCTGTTCGCCTTGCGCTGCGTCTAAGGTGAATTCACCTGCAACTAATTTGATCATCGGTTTGCTAACTCCTCTTGTGTGTTTTCCTCAATAACGGTTTCTGTGTTGTCCATTCTGTCTGCCATAAAATTTTCCTCTAAATATTCATCTGCATCAAATTCAACATATGTTCCGCGCGGTAAAACATTATCCATTGAAAGCGCACCCACAATGGCATCTGCGTATAACTTGACCCCGAACAAATATGCGTCAGCGCGCGCCTGCTGGCTGGATTGATATGAATATGCCCCTGTTGCCACACCAACCAAATATGGTGGAACGTTTGCAACGCGCGCCATTTCAAGTGCCGAATATTGGGCGCTGTCAATCAACAGCATTTTGTCAGGTGTTGCGTTGGTTTCTGTGTAGGTCAAATACTGGTTCAATGCTGCTGTTTGATTTGTTGCGCGCGCCGCGTTGAATTGTGCTGCAAGGTCTGAAAGTTCTTGTGCGCTTAGTGGTTCGCTGTTTTCGGTTTGGCGCAATATGCCAGCAGGAATTGATGATGAGGCGTTACGGTTTCTAGCTGCTTCAATTTTCAAAGCGGTTTCAATTGCGCTTTGTGATGAATAAATAATGCCCTGTGATGGTGACAGAAATTGCACAAGGTTTGCTGGGTCTAGTTCTCCACCTTGAAAATAAACCTGTGTTGATGGTGCAAACCAAACAGGCCCAGCCATGTCTGTTGTGGTAACTGATCCTGCTGGCAAACGTGTGAATGTTGCAGGGTAACCATCAGCGGTTCGGCTGGTGATGTACCAAAATGCGCGCCCGAAAAACATCAAATCGTCAAGTGTCCACGACATCAAAAATTGGAAACTTACAGATGGATCTGGACGGCGTAACCATGAACGTGGCGCGATGTAAACCTTTTCCATTTCATCGCCGTTCCACATTTCGTTGTACATTTTCAATGGCATTGAGCCAATTACCGATTTGAAAATATCTACTGCCCTATTCAAAGTTGGAATGGACACCGCCAAATTTCGTTGTTCACCTTCACGGTAGGTGTAGTACTGGCCGATCATGTTCACGCCAACATTTGACGATGAATAGCCTGGGGCAAATCCGCCTGCTACTGCTGGCTCACCAACGTGCGTTGAAATAGCGGATTGTTTGTTACGGCTCAAAATACCCATACGTCAAGCATTACACACAATGGGGAAATATATGTGGCACTGGGCTAAACGAAACCCGACAGAAGGTGAAGGCATAGCCCAGCGCCGTTTCAATATTAGCCATTTGAAACAACCATCATGGGTTTGCCACCTGTTTTTGGTTTGCTGGTCAAAGCAGCTGCAAAGACTGCTAGGCGCGCTAATTCAATTGGGCCGCTAGATCGTTGTGACGAAAGCGCAATTGATCCTTGTGAACGGACAGCAACGGCGCGTTGGATATGTTCAGCCAGCATGGTTTCGCCTGTATGCACCAACAGTTTTTGGCGGATCATCTGACGGACTGGATCTGTCCATTTCAAAATTTCTCCGTAGCCAACAATGACTTTTCGGCGTTCTAAATGCAACGGCCAATGCAAATCTATTGACGGGGTGATAGCAAATTTGATTGCAGGGTTTTTGGCTAATTGTTCAACGTGTTCCATGACCTGGGCGTAGGTGTCCACCATGAATTCAACGGTGATTGCGGTACGTCCGTCAGGTAGTGCTACGGCGCGCAAACCAAAATAGCGGGTTTCGTCCACGCTGTTTTCAATGGCTACTGTTCCGCCTTCAGGTAAATCCCCGTCATATGTCAGGGCAGGCCACAGCCCTGGTGTTAGCCAACCCTGATCTGATGCCACCCACAGGTTGCAGGACGCGCGCAAAAATTGAGTTCTGTCAGGGTTTTCACTTTCCGCTGTGATGGTGTCCATTGTCAATGTGTGGCCTAGCGCAGGGTTTCCCCATGACCAGGCGGCAGGGTTCATTGGGTCTAGGTCTGGTGGTGGTGACCATTCCGCAAAATACAGGTTTCCTGTTTTCTGTTGGTCAATCATTCTCAAACCCTGTTCACGCCATTTCAACATTGCGCGCGAATTTTCTGTGCCAGCAGTTGACCACATGGAAAGCAACGGCGATTTTTGGGCGCGCATCGCTGGCAATAAACCGCCGTCAATGGCTTCACCTATGTCCCAAATTTCATCAGCCACGATCAGGTTCGGGCTGGTGCCGTGACCAACGGACGGACCAGCTGCCCGCACAAACCAGCGGGAACCATCAGGCATTGTGACACTATTACGCCCATACGAATGGGAAACCTTTGCACCAAATTTGGCTTCAAGAATTGGGGCCAGTTCATCAAACAACATCACAGCCAAATCCAACCTATGGGCAGTAGAAAGCACTAACTGTTTTTTCCCTCTAATGATTGGCATTTTTGTTAGCCACCAACCCACCAACGTCATGAGCGCTACGGTCTTTCCGTTCTGGCGGGCAGTAGAAACCAACGAAATACGGTTATGCAAATTCAATTCATCATCATGAACTAACTGACCAGTCAAAGCGCGCATCTGCCAGGGCATCAAATCAATTCCCAGAATGTCCCTAGCCCAGCCCCCCAGATCCGCCCCAAACGATCCCAGCCCATCAGGCACCACCGTTTCCAATCGCGGCTGATCCCCGCCAGTCCTAGCCAGTTCGGGCTGGTTCGGGCTTTCGGATATAGAACTGAG
>Ga0208644_1002686_pt1 | contig 14105 bp, 12 predicted proteins | sample VirMetDEL_Nov_18_FD_184517 | JGI IMG/M metagenome (GOLD analysis project Ga0208644, IMG submission 184517) | Aqueous microbial communities from the Delaware River and Bay under freshwater to marine salinity gradient to study organic matter... | ecosystem: Environmental > Aquatic > Marine >... | reverse complement strand
AATTGTCCGAAGGTGGACAGGCTTATAAACCGACTCCGCAAAAGACATTCATCAACCGCAAACGAGCCGCCAAAGGAAAGCCAGCATTAACATTTGATTGGCACACGGTAGAGATTGGGCCAAAAGTTGAAAAGTCTGAACCGCAAGGAGGAACTCACGCAAGTCCACGTTTACATGATCGGCGTGGTCATTGGAGAACATACCCATCAGGAAAAAAAGGATGGGTCAAGGCTTGCAAAGTTGGTGACGCCAGCAAAGGCAGCGTATTCAAAGACTATGAGGTGAAGTATGACCACTGACCGTGAGCTGCTAGAGATGGCGCTGGAGGCGTTGACAGAAAATGTTGTTTGGTTTTCCACAGACACCATGATTGGCAGATCATTAAAAGAAAAAACAGACAAAGCCATCACATCCCTACGCCAAGCAATAGAGCAGGCTGAGAAGCAGGAGCCGGTGGCGTGGATGGTCTACACGCTGGACGGTAAGTCTGTATGCGTGACCGACAACCCCGCTGACTTCACCGAGAGCCACCGGGCGCTGCCCCTCTACACCATCCCACAGCCACAGCAAGTGAAGCAGGAGCCAAAACCCATTTGCTGGGAAGGCGAGGACAAATGTCCAAACCGGCAAGCGTGTTGTGATGCGGAGGAATGTCTTTACACCACCCCACAACCACAGCGTGAACTTAATTGCGTGTGTGGGGCTGTTTGGGAAGGCGACGAAATGGTTTGTGTGCCGCACAAGCGTGAATGGGTTGGGCTGACGGAAGAACAAAGAAGCGAGGCGATTGATTCAGTCCCAGCAAACAACATTGGTGGCGAGTATTACTACGAAGAGGTAGAACAGGTCGCCAAAATAATCGAGGCCCAGCTAAAGGAACAAAACACATGAGCCAGCTGACATACCAACAACTTGCGCCGTTACTGGACAAGCTGATTACCCAAGGCGTCCTGTATCACGCAAACAAAGACGTGATGCGCCAGCACATGCTGACCACACTGCAAACCATGCTACCCCACATGGACGAAGGTTGTTGGGAGCGTGGTTGCCCGATGGTGGATAACTTTGCGCCGGAGGAAAAAGATGACAACTGACCGAGAACTTATTGAAGCTGCTGCGAAGACGGCGGGGATTAAGGTCTGGTGGAACGGAAGAACCTGTTTCTTGCTTGAGAACGGCGTGGCAACACATGAGTGGAACCCCCTCACCGACGACAGCCAAGCATTTAAATTGATGGTGAAGTTGGGTATGCGGGACTACTTTTACGTTGAGATCCAAAAGACCTGCGTACAAACATCGTTTCTTGATCCGCACGAAGAAATTTTCTACGAGGCGTTTAAAGACCAAGACCCCTGCGCCGCCACTAGACGAGCCATCGTGAAAGCAGCCGCAGAACTTGGGAGGCTGCTATGAAAGACCGCGAACTCTTTCAGATGGCGCTGGAGGCGTTGGAAGAAGTATGCAATGCAAATATCTTGGGGCTGGAATTCAAACCGCAGTATCACCAACTCATCACCGCCCTCCGCGCTCGGCTTGCAACGCCTGAGCCTTTACCACCTCCTCCTGAATGCAAAACAATAGCAGAGAAGAATGCCTACGCATTCGGTTGGTGGAAAGCGTTGGAGACTGCGCGTCTTGAGCAGCCTGATCTAGCGCGAGTCGGGGAAGTGGGCGTGTGGGGTGAGCCGGTCATAGACAAGTCAGCAGCTAAGCGTATCGCTACCCAGTTGGGATGGGAGCCTAAGCGTGAATGGCAGGGGCTGACGGAGGAAGAGATTGCATTGATCTGTGGAGAGTGTGCTGCTTCTGCACACCAACACGATGACATTAGCTTTGCCCGTGCCATCGAAGCCAAGCTGAAGGAGCGCAACACATGACCATACAAATTTCATTTTCAGACAAAACTGTTCGGGTTGCCGTTGAACTCAATGGCGGGATTGAATCTTTAATCACCGAGTTGCCCAAGCGAGAATGGGTCGGGCTGACGGATGAAGACATCAACGAGATTCACTCTGAGATCAAAGCGAAGGGCATGGGCAGCTACAAAACTGAAGACATCTACCGCGCTATTGAGGCCAAACTAAAGGAGCGCAACACATGAAGTTCCGAAAAAAACTTGTGGTCATTGAGGCCACGCAATGGTTCAAAAACGGCGACCATCCAGAAGACAGATGGAGTCCTGAAGGCGTTATCCCTGAAGACTGGGAAGGTCGAGTGGTGCGCTACTTCCGCCACCCTGACAAAGCCTACGCAGGTGAACGCAGTTGCGTGCATTGTGGCGTGATCATGCACAAGCACGGCTGGATTGACACGCTGGAAGGCGGTCACGTTGTCTGCCCCGGCGACTGGATCATCACCGGCGTGAAGGGCGAGCACTACCCGTGCAAGCCGGACATCTTTGAGATGACCTACGAAAGGGTTGAAGAATGATTGATCTTGTACTTGGTGTGGCAATAGGCATTGGGTTTAGCGCCTTCGTTGCGTTTGCAATTGGGTTCATTGGGGCTTGGATAAGGGAGAAAGAATGAACGATCACATCCCCAATGACATCGCCAAGTGCGAGGGCCGCAAGTCAAATGATCCTCTGTACCCTTTATGGCATACCGACTGCATCAACTGCATTCGCAGGATGATCGTTATGAGTGACAGACAGAACCACATATCACCCTGGGAGGGCCACGGCCCTTGTCCTGACAAACTGGAGATGGAGAAGTGAAATGCCCAAGATGCGACGCCCCGACATTGGTGAAAGAGACCAGAATCAACAGACGCAGGAGGGAGTGCTACAACATGCATCGCTTCTGGACGCTGGAACTCTTAGAAGAAGTAGTACATGGCCATTTAAATGGACTCTCGAAGACAACAGATGGTACGTTAACAAAGGAAGACGTGCTCGCAAAGATCCCGACCGTTACGAGGAAGCGCCGTGGTAATGTATAGAAACAAGAAGCTTCTGGAGGTTGTGAGAGACTCGCCCTGCCAGATGTGTGGGGCGAAAGATGGGACGGTGGTTGCCGCCCACTCCAATCAATTGAGGGATGGCAAGGGCAGATCCTTAAAGGCCCACGACTATAGGATCGCAGCCCTGTGTCACATCTGCCACCACCAAATAGATCAGGGATTCCTCTACGACAAAGAGAAGAAAAGGGAACTGTGGGATGAGGCCCATAGAAAGACTATGGGCTGGCTCTTTGAGAACAACTACCTGACCGTCAATCCATCCGCTTCTTCAGCATCTGAATGTTAGCGGCAAGTTGATTCTCCGCCCTGCCGATGTTTAACAGGGCATCCCTCTTCGCATCCGCGCTCATGTTGGAGGAGCGGATCATCACCTTCATCTGATTAAACTCCGTCATTGTCTTGTTTAAATCAAGGATGTAATCCTTGACAGCAAGCATCTTGACGTTGTCCTTCATGTACTTCCCGTACTCCTCAAAGTTCATGGTTCTTTGGAGCAGGTTCTCAGTCCGGGTAGCCTCATCCACCGAATGCTTTAAATCGTAGTAAGAACTGACCTGCCCGCGAGATTCGGGATCAACAAGGAAGCGTTTAAATACGGGGAGCTGCTCAAACCTCTTAGAGGGTTTAGGAGAGTCGCTGTGTGTATCGTAGATGGCATCCATCAGGTCAACCATGTACATGCCCATTGTTCCCGTGTATCCATTGATCAGTTGATCAACCTTCAGGGGGGACAGTTGCAGGTATGACGGAAGACCTTTTGTGACCTCACCAATCCCTTGAGCCAAGCGAGAAGTTCCGGGGCCAACCTGATACGCAGGGGCTACCCCCTCCATGCCCTGCCCAACGATGGGACGGCCAGTGAAGAAGGAATAGTTTGTCATGTACTCCACCACAGGCAGAGCCGCTTGAGGGATGGGGTTAAACGCCAGGGTAGAACTGAGCTGGCGAATCATGGATTGGGTGAAGTCCTTGGCCGTGTCTTGACCAAAGGTCACACCAAGGATCCGCTCAGGAATCACTTTAAACAACACACCCACTTCAAACGGGATGGGTATCTTGATCCCTAGACCCGGAAGGATCCAGTTGTTGTCCCTGACCTCCTGCTCCTGTTTCTTGTAGTCATCGTCGTCGTGGGTCAGCATCCAGTACATGGACGACAGGGCTGCCATGGTCATGCCACGGACAAAGAATGCCTTCTGGATTTCCTTCGCATTCTTGGTTGCATTCGCCCCGAAGCCTGCCCGGTAAAGAACGTCTAAACCCTGCATACGTGCGTTTAAAAACGGGATCGCTGCTGTAGCTACACGAACTATGGGGTTGGATCCCTTGCGGTTGAAGTTCATTACCTCAAGGGAGCGGAAGAGGGCCTCTGCCTCGTTGCCTGTTTCTTGGAGGGTCTTCTTGTAAATCTCAATCCGGGTGGCGGCGTCAGAGGCTTGGGTGCCCTTCTCCAGCGCTTCCCACAGATAGGTCGCAGGGCGAAGGGCCTTCTCTGCCGTGGTCATCGCCCCGGCCTGTTTGCGTAATTCCTTCTCCAATTGCTTGGCAGAGTTCACCACATTCTGGGAGTAGTCGTACCCACCCAGAATACCTGCGGAATGCAGGGCCTTGATCTCGGGGGACTTGTTTGCCAATGCCCCGCCAAAGTTCACCAGCGTGGCAGCGATTGGTGTCATCTTCACACCGCTAGTTGCCCAGGCAGACAAAGAGTCCCGCATCATGTTTGCCAACATGAAGCCGGGATCCTTGGTGACCAAGTTTCTCAAGACACTGGCGGGGGCAGACAACAACCCAATGAACGGAACATTGGGCAGGCCAAGGGATTTAATGGCTTCAGTGAAGAGAATGTCGGAGGTCTCGTAGTAGACCTTCTCTCCGTTCTCCATCACATAGAAGGCATTGGGATCGCTAGAAGCTTCAGGGAGTTTGGCAACCGTGCCAACGTCCATCCCGACATCTGCCGCCCGACGTGCTGCGATGTTCTTGATCCCTGCCTGGATTGCGGCCTGGGAGTTCTGAACCATGTTCTCCATGAAGTCCCCGAGGGGATCCTCTCCATGCTTCAGCTTTTGCGGGGCTTTGACATTCCCGATGGACTGAAAGATCCGTGGGCCGATGGCATTCTCATCGTCATTGGCTTGACGATAGAAGGGCATGTAGTCCCCATGTTTGGTAAAGATCTCAGCCTGTTTTTTGCTGATGACCCCCGTGTCCATCATAAACTTCACAAGGCCATCGTTGTACTTGATCCATTCCTTTTGGACATTTTTAAACTCTGGGAACTTCTGTTCCAACTGTTTGGCCAGGGCAATGTCCTGTGGTGTAAACAGTTTCTCCTCAATCTTGAAGCCGCCGCTCTTTTGAGGGACTGCCATGTATTTGGAGCCGCGTTTAACACCCGCCCAGAATTGATATAAACGGTAAATATCGGGGTCGTTGTACTTGGCAAGCGGGGCAAAGATGGCAATCGGGCCTTTGACGGTGTTGTCCATGTTGGATACACCGGTATATCCCCGCTCCCTGACTACCCCACCCTGCTTATCCGCAAGGGCTTTGGCATCAGCGTAATTGTCAAACTGCTTGCCAACCTGCACAAAAGAGCTAATACCGTTGGGGCCAGCAATCTCTTTCTGGACAATGTAATGACGCTTGTAAACGGGGATCCCTCCCACCTTGTCATGCACGCCAAAGGCTGATGCCAGTACCCCCGCCCCTAGGTCGCTCAACAACGCAGCCCCTTCGGCTGTCGCGTCTGCGTAAAAATCCATCCCTCCCGAGCGCTCAAGCTTGATCTTGTCGTACTCACCAAGACGGTTGTAACGGTTCAGGAACTGAGCGCGGAAGCGTGAGCGCGACTGAGGGCTGAAGGCGCTGGTGATGCGCTCGGCAAAGCCCTTCTCTTCCCGTGCCGTAGTAGTCTGAAGCATTCGGGCAGTGATGGCTGGGCCAACTTGAGAGCGAAGGCTGAAACGGGTCATAGGCTGACCCGGCTCGCCAAGTTTTATTCCCTCTTTAGCAGACAGAGCTATTGTGCCGTTATCGTAAAAACCATCAACGCCCAATGCTTCAAATATCAATGGGTACGGAGCAGATACCTCCTGCTCAACTCCCTTGGACTTTACTTTGTAACGTGGGGCGTTACTGTTTGTGTATTCATGGGCGCGATATGCCGCTGTGTTTACACTAGCACCGGCATTAAGCCTTTTGTAATCAGGCAACCCAAGTACATCATTTAACTTTTCAGCCTGTGCTTTATTAAGAACTTGATTCCTGTCGATAAGTTTGTATGGCTTATCAGTAACGGCTTCAAAAACTTTTCCTGGCTCTCTGACAATCCCCGCTTTGCGATCTGCCTCAACGCTGAAGGGGTCTGCCTTTGAGTTGGCGTAAGCCCTGGCAGTATCTTCTCCACCAAACCAAACCAATCCGCCTTCATTTGTCGTCCCGCCGTGCGCCTTGATTTGTGGGCGCGACATCAGGTAACCAACAGAATCAATGGCATCGGCAACAGATTTATAAGCACCATGGTAGAGGATGGTGCCTTGCGGGAGAGTGTAGGGTTTGTTGTTTTTGGGAAGTTGATCAGGACTAAATGCCCGAAGACTAAACCGGATATCCCCAGCCTTTTGAGCCTGGGCGGCTTCCTCTTTGGTCACACCCGCGCCCTTGGCCTCCTCTTCGGTCACTTCACGCTGACCGTAGGCCCCGACATTCCCAATGGCAGACTTGGCTTGATCACTGTTATAGACGGCAAGGTTCTTTGTTGCACCTTCCGTATGTTGCTCCGCAGCATAGAAACCATCATGTTTAAGAGCACGGATAGCCTCTTGAACCTCCGGGGTCTCAATGGTCTCCCAATCCCCAGATGCAATCTTGTCGCGGTAGTAATCCTTTATGATCTTCTCTTGATCCTCAAAGGTCTGTCCGCGTTTAAATAGACCAAGCTCTTGCATCTTGTCGCCAGCAAGGTCTGAGGTGGTCAGCTTATTGATGACCCTTGCGACTTGTTTCTTGTCTTCGTAGTCAAAGGGGTTCTTGACATTGATAAAGACAGGGGTCAGATTCCGGCCAGTCTGCATCTTTCTTTCAAGCAGACCAAAGTTGGCCTCATCACCCCTCCAAATGTCTCCCAACTCACCCCTGAATTTGTAGATGCCCGTCCTCTTCCCTTGATCTTCAACCTCAGTGATTTCAGACAACAGGTCTTTGGCGGTCTTGCTCTGCCTTCCGTAGGTGTCGTAGACATACTGGCGAAGCTGACGCACGGCATCCCGGATCTCCGGGCCAGACAGATACTGGGCAGGACGCTCTGCCAGTTCTTTCAGTTTGTATTGGATGTAGCCTTCAGCAAACGAAGGATCGGGGGAGAAGAAGATGGCTCCCGCAACCTTGGGGCGCAACATGCGCTTGTCGCGCACAGAGCCATGGTAGTACAGGAGCGGGTCACCCTGTTCGTTCTTGGCCTTACTGCCCTCAAAGAAGCGCTCAAACTCATCCGTCTTGGGAGCGCGGATGCTGAAGCGGATATCTGGGTTGGTTACATCGTAGGTGCCGATATTCCCGATGGCAGACTTGATTTGGGTGGCAGAAAATGGTATCGCCCAATCAATTTTGCCGTTAGGATCCATCAAGATTACGCCGTCGTGACCATTTTCTTTGGCCTTTAATGCGCCTTTATCCCATTTATCTTTGGCAAAGTACGGATTTTTAATAGAAATATAAACGGGTACTATGTTTGGATCTGTCCTCCACGTTGCATTGGACGTGTAGAAATCGGCCTCTTTTGGGTTACTTGTAAAGTAAGCACCAGTGCCAAGCATGCCTTTTTCCATGCGGAAGACACCACTCTCAATGTCTTCTTTAGCGCCGTGATACATGACTAACGGATTGCCATCAGCATCCACTACTTTGCTGTCACCAAACCAGCGTTTAAATTCTTTGGTTTGAGGGCCGCGAAGGCTGGGCTTCTCTAATTCAGCCTTTTTTGCCGCTTTCTCTGCTCTTGTGCCTTCGTAATTGACGGGCACATCGTGATTAAGGATGACCATCATCCCCATGTTGGGGACTGCGTATCCATCGTATCCAGCGTCAACAACAGCGCTTTCAAATTCGTTGGGATTGCCGCCAGCTTCTCTAAACAAACGGCTCATCTCAGGCCCTGGGCCTAAGATGTTGTCAAACTGTTGCGTGTAAACGTATTGACCAAGACCGCTTTCTGGAAGCGGCATTGTTCCATCTGTCTTCGGGATGTAGAAGTAAGAGCGTCTCTTTATGCGCTCATCTTCAGTGTCTTGTAGACGGCGGCTCTCAGCGCCTCTGATACCGGATCCATACTTGGATCCACTCAACTTATCAACTCTGGCGTTGCCGTAGTGAGTGCCGGTAAATGATGTTGCTGAAGGCTGACGGGTGCCAAGTACAACGCCTTTTGATTCATCGGCAGCCTTGCCCTCCTGCCACGTCCATTCCGGCATGAGTCCAGTCTTTTGATCGGCAAAGACGGTATCCTCAACTTTGGCGGTACGGTTCTTTTCTCCGTGAGGCCCAAAGTTAAGCCAAGAGTTTTGCCCACGGGTTTCACTGGTCAATGCACCAAGCGCAGACCCTGTAAACAGTCTTGCGTGCGCTTGCCAAGCATTCTCTTCACCATCTGCCCTGAACCCAGCACCTTCCAATCCATGACCAAAAGCATCATGGACGGCACGGAAAAGATCATTGGCAAGAACAGGTTTTAGAGGGCCATTAGGGCTACCAAATGGCCATTTAAATCCGGTATCTTCAAGCAAAGGATTGGTTGAAGGATCAAATGCTTCGCTTGTCCCAAACCCTTCCGAGGTTGGGAACACGCCCATCTCTTTGTTTGCGCGGATGTCGCGCATTGCATTCCAAGGAGATGATGCGTACTTCTGGTTGTCCTCGCGGGACATGTCCATGAACCAGAATTTGTATCCAGCATTGACCAAAGCCTCGTATTGCTTGGTCGTTTGCTTGATCAGATTTTTGTACGCTTCTTTTACCGCAGGGTCTTGCGGAGCGTGTGGCATCTCTTCGTATGCCTGGGCAATCCTTGATGCCCGCTCAGGATCAACCTTGACAAACTCTGCCTGTCGCTTGAGTTTGATCCCGTTATCTTTTGCGTACTGTGTCGCAACAGCAACAAGTTGCGGGTCAGGCCCATGGAAACCGGCTACTTTGGGAGCGCCGGGTAGAGGTTTTAACTCTTCTTGAGCTGCTCGTTCTGGTGGCGATACCTTGCCAACCTCAATGCGCCCAGGCTCTCCTCGTCCTCTTGCTCGTTCTTCTCCTGCTCCAGGGGCTTCTGCGCCTCTAATGCTGGGTCGAACGGCAGGTTCTCCAAGTTGTACTTGTCCAACTTTCTCTCCTTGTGCTGTGACAGTTGGTTGAGCCAACTTGCCAGCTTCAATCTTACCAAAAATTCTTTCGGCAGTCTCTGGGGAAGCTATGCCCACGGTCTCTTTGATGGCACGGAAGAAGTTGCGCATCCGATTCAGGATGGCATTCAAGAACCCGGGGGGAGGCTTGGTGGCAGCAAATCCACCAAAGGCATCAGCAATCGCCTCTTCAACCAACAGTTCTTGGATCTGTGCCTCAGACATGCCCTGCTTGCCATACAGTTCCACGTACGCATCGTGGCGACTCTGTTGGCCTTCTTCCAATGGATTACCGTTTACATCCACCCCTCTGAGGTGTTGATCAACCCATTTCTGATTGGCCATCCGGACAAGGGTGTTCCACTGGGCGTCACTAAAGAAACCCAGTTCCTTCAGAGCATGGATGGATTCATGTCTTAGGTCTCTGACCGGATCCGTGGCATCGATTGCCATCTTAATCAGGCCCTTGGAATACTGACCGTTGGCGTTCTTTAAATCATCAACGACATTGACCGCGACATTCTTCAACCCGTAGCGGTTGGCCTGTTGTTGGAGAAGACTTTGGAATTTGTTGGTAATCTGCCCGACACGCTCCTCCTGTTGTTTAACCAACTCGGCAGTGGTTGGAACAGCAGGCTCTACGGGAGCTTCTACCTGGGCCTGTACAGGGGCTTCTATGGGGGCCTGTGGAGCTTCAACAGGAGCTTCAGCAGTGGCTACAGGAGTGACAACCTCTGGTGCCCTGATGCTGGGAACTTCAGACGGAGCCACTGCCACTTGAGGCGCTACAGGGGCTACCGGAGCAATTGCTTCAGGAACTGGAGGAGCGACAGGAGCAGCGACTTCAGGAGCCGCGACTTCAGGGGTTGTGGCAATTGGAGGAGCTACTGGAGCGGGTGCTGGCTCTTCTCTTCCAACAAGTTGTCCAGCAATCTCTGGAGGACGAACCATTCCAGTTGGTTCAGCCTCTCCAAGTCCTTCGGGGGCGGTTCGCAGACTGGGGACGCCAGCCACTCCAGCGCCTGCTCCACTTGGTGGGGTGACAGCTTCTCCAACATTGATCTCTCCCGTCGTGGACAGGTAGCCATTGATCATCTCAAGGCTATCTGCGTACAGTGTTTTTTGTTCTGTCTTTGCCTTTGGATCCTCTAGCGCAGAACCCAACAGCGAAACAACTTCTTCAGCCTCTACAGGGTTGTTTAAATCTTTGTTAACCAAAGCCGGGTACAGCGGGTCGTCCTGCTTGTATCCCATGGCAGACAGGGCATCGTCATTAAGCTTGGTCTTGCCCTCTTCTGCGTGTTGTTGGCGCAATTCATCAAGGAACATCCGGTTAGCGGTCAACTCACCGTATACACGGTTAATCCCCTGCTCAAGGGTCTCTCCGGGGCGGAGTTCTTTGACCAATTCATCTTGGGTTGGGGGACGCTTGCCAAGCATGACATCGGTGGATCCACTGACCACACCACCGCCCAAACCACCCTTTAAACCAGCGTTAAGGAAGCGCTCAAGATTCTTTTCGGTGAAGAAGTCCTTGTTCTCATCAACAAACTTCTCGGCAGCGGCGCTGGACATTTCCTGGGCCGCTTCAGTTGCACCTTCCGTGGCAAAGCCTTTGGCTGCCCCTTTGCCAAATCTTTTGTACCACTCCCCAACAAGTTCCTCTCCGGGGATGCCTGCCTTCTTAAACTTGGCAAGGGTGGCAATTGGAAGAGCAGCGTCTAATAGACTGTTAAATCCGCCAAACAACAAGGAAGCGCCCAGGCTTTCCTTGCCCGTTTCTTCTCTAATGTTCTGATAGACATCGGGGATGTTTTGGGCAGCAGATCCGACCAATGCTCCAGCGGATTCATACTTCAAAGCCATCCGTTGAGCGGCCTTGATACCTGCATCCCTGGCAGCAGCTTCTATGGCCTCTGCGGTCATGCCTTGGGTAGCCGCCTTGCGGGCGGCAACCTCAGCAGCTTCTTTAGCAGCAATCACTGCCCCGCGTCCTAGGATACCTGCGGCACCACCGGTAAATATGGACGGAATGATGGATGGAACCAACTCACCCACAGACTCAGTGACGTAGGTGACAAGATCCCCAACACCCTTGATGTCTTTGTATGAAGGTACGGCAGCGGCGTATTTTTGCTCAATGAGCTTTTGCTTTTCAGCAGCCTCTTTAAACTGCTGTTCGGCGTATTCATCCGCCCCGACAGCCCTGCCAACCATGGCAGGAATGATGTCAGCAATCAGGCTTTGAGTCTGTATAGCACCACGAGCCAAGGAAGGGAAAAACCCTCCAGAAGGAGGTGGAGGCGGGGGAGGAGCCATAGGCTCCGCCGGTGCAGGCATCATCATTTTGGCCTGAACGGCCATGATGACTTGCTCTCTTGTAGCGCCCTCTGGCCCTTCAATAGAGTATGTGTTCCCGTCAGGGCCTTGGATGCTGTAGATGGGCATGATCGTTATCTAGAGGGTTGTACGCTCATCTGTCCCCACTTGCTCAAGTCTACACCACCCAACTTATTAAGCAACTGTAACCGCTGCATTTCAAGGGGAGCGGTGGCGGCCTTAATTTCACTCTCAATGCCTGCTTTGATCTCTTGCAACTGACGCTTGTCTTCAGGTTTTGGAGAAATCTCAAGCGCCTTGATCATCGGATGATTTTTCTCAAGCTTCTCACGCAGTTCGCCAGCCTTTATACCGATCTGTTTGTTTATTTCAACCAACAGGGTTTGGTACTTGGACTGCTCAGACATCGCCCTTTGTGCGCCCATTTCACGCTCACGCAAAGCACGCTCAGAAGCTTTCTCTTGCATCCCGGAAGACACTTCAAGAGCAGTGCTTCCCAGCAGACGTTTGATGTTTGCATCTTCCGTCTTGCTCTTGTTGTACTGTTGTTCAGCATCACGGTAAGCTTTGACGTTGCCTGTGGCTTTGGCTTCACGCATTGCATCGACAGAAGCTGCCATCTCATCACGCTTGGCTGCGCTGGCATTCATCAGTTGTTCAAACTGAAGATCGGCTGCGCGTTGTTCTTGTGCCGTTCTGGCATACGCGCCACCCAAAGAACCAACCGTTCCCCGAGCGCCAGCCGACAAGGCAGTGATAAGGTTTTCAAGGCCGCGCCCCTCAAGACCTTTCTCATACTTGGCCCTAAGAGCCAAATCACGGGCTTCGGCAGCTTTAATGGCCTCCTCAGTGCGTGACCCAACCAAACCCTTTAAACCTTGTGCGGCACGCTCTGCTTCGTCTTGAGCACGCATAGCAGCCTGATCCGGACGCTCTTGTGTAAACGCTTGATTGCGTTGACTTAAAAGCCATTTGTACGCTTCGCTAACTTCTGGTGACATTTTCAGCCCAGCCGGTGCGGCAGGCGCTCTTGGCTCACTTGGCTTTTTAGTGGCAGTAACAGAAGGCGCTTCGCTTGGAGCAGCACCAAAAGTGCTTGGGCGATTTTGATCTGCGTAGGCAGACAGCGTACGGAGTTTTTCGTAGTCAGAAGCTTCGGCCTTAGTAGGTGCAGCCCTTTCTTTGGAAGCAGCTTGTTCTGGGCCGCCAATATCAATCAATGGCCGATCCAAAGAAGGTCTTCCAGATTTCATCCAATTGGCTAACTGTTTAAGCCAAGATTCTTCTGGCAAACGATCAACAAAACTTCCATCTTCGCCATCAAAGCCAATCACACCACCATGGGCGTACTGCTCCATCCGGGCCATATTGTCGGCAGGAAGAGCCGCAATGCCACCACTAGCCATTCCTTGGGGAGGTTGTTGGGGAGGTTGTTGAGGCTGCCCCTGCATTTGCTGTTGAGCCTGCATTTGCAGGGTCTTCATCAACTGCTCACGGAAGGGATCCGTTGGCATCATCCCGGGCATGCCTTGAGGCTGCATCTGGGGTTGGGGTTGCATCTGCTGTTGGATGGCCTGTTCAGTCTGCCCAGCTACTGTGGGGGTTCCTTCCGGGGTCGTCGGGTTAGCCTGCTGACGCAAAACCTCTTGCGCCTGCATCAAAGCATTTAAACCCGGAGGAATAGTGGCCTTTTGTCTGGGCTGCTGCCTTCCAAGCAAAGCCTGCAACCCGCTCGGGAATTGCTGTTGAATCATGTTTTAACCCCCAGACAACAATTTATAGATACCGCTAATGTCAGCGCCGGCCCCATACAACTTCTGCAACGGGGTCAAATTCTGCACATTGGATGCTGCGCTCACAGGCAGGCCCTGCATCATGCTCTGCGCAAACTGCAACTGCTGGTACGGCCACATCATCTGCTTGTTGTACTCATTCATCAGTGCAGTGATACCTTGCTGCTCGATGTCACGCTGAGTACCGCCAGCACCCAAGATTGCCCGCAAGCCTTCCAGTTGAGAGCCAAACTGTTGACCACCAATGGTTCCCAGACCTGAAGCCGCAGCCATTTGTTGTTGCAGCGCACGAAGTCCGAAGTCTGCCCCGTATTGGCGGGACTGCTCTGCCATGCGTTGAGCCTCGGTGCCGTACTGCGCTCCCAACTGAGCTGCCTGCATGGATTGCTGCTGTTGGAATTGACGGGCCATTTCGTTGGCCTTTTGAGCGTCCATTCCAAACTGAGACTGCAATTGAGCAGCGGTCATCTGTTGACCCGCATTGAACTGTCGAGCGGCTTCCTGAGCCTGTTGAGCCGACAGACCATACTGGGCCTGGAGTTGTGCGGCCTGCATGCCTTGCTGCGCTCCGAACTGACGCTCTTGAGCGGTCTGCTGTTGGGCCTGAAGACCCAACTGC
>Ga0208644_1002685_pt1 | contig 14109 bp, 18 predicted proteins | sample VirMetDEL_Nov_18_FD_184517 | JGI IMG/M metagenome (GOLD analysis project Ga0208644, IMG submission 184517) | Aqueous microbial communities from the Delaware River and Bay under freshwater to marine salinity gradient to study organic matter... | ecosystem: Environmental > Aquatic > Marine >... | reverse complement strand
AAATAATTGCTCTATTTGTGCGCTTGAATTTAAAAACTCACCAGCAGCAATGTCACCATTTAAATACGCTTCCTCAACTGCTTGACCCATATCTTGAGCAGACAAACCAAGCTCATTAATTAATAGCTGTAAATTGTTTAGAGATCCGCCAAGCTCATCATTTAAAATCGCTGCAACCTGACCGCCAACTAAATCTGCATCTCCAGATAGTTGTGCTAGTGCCGTTCCAATACCTAAAAAACCGCCCTCAATATTATCAGGCAAGGCAAATAAATCCTCAAAAATTCCGACATTACCCTCAGTAACATCAAACAGTCCTCTACCGATATTAAAATCAAGTAGTTTTAACTCATCATCTACTACTAATTGAAGATTAGACTCTCTTATAATATCACGTATATTTGAGACAAAAGCTTCTCTTGCGTTCGCCTGTGCATCCGTATCCCCGCCAAAAGCATCTGCTAAACCATCAAATAAGGCTGTTGATAGTGCTTGTGCTACAGGTCTTACAATCGCACCAGATCCGGGAGCATAAGAGTCCGCAGCTGATCCAAGTGCTTCACTAACTGATTGACTAAATAGCTGATTGTAATCATCTCTCTTTAAAGTTTCATCTGAGGATATAGCTTGCGAGAAAGCATCACCAACAATTCTAGAAAATTGGTTAGCTAGTGTCTGGCTTGATTCATCACTAAATATATTAGACCAAAAACCTGACTGTTCTGCTTGACTACCTAAAGGCTGACCATCTGCACCGACAAAGCCAATACCACCGATGCCCTCTATCCCTTGTATAACTTCTTTATATTCTTTTAAGCTACTAGTTACCTTGTCAACTTTATCAGGCGTATCATTTAAAATTTCATTAATTTCGCTTTGAGTATCTCCAAACTTTTCAGTCCTAGCCGATGCAAACTCTAGCTCTCTCCTTAATATCCCTATTGCATAAGAAAGTATTTCTTTGCGATCCGTAGCTTTGCTAGTTAAAAACTCTAACCCCTCGAGCTTCCTTGTATAATCTTCTATCTCTTGCTTAGTTAAGTTAGCCTCTAAATCAATAAGCCTGAATGAGTTGATTGCTTTTTGTACAGAATCATCATAATTATCTAGATTTTCTGTAAGTGCTTGTATTGCAGTCCCTAGCTCTTTTTGAGTCTTTGCAGCATCTGAGCCTAGAAAAGCTAAGGAGCTAGCAAATAGCTCTACAATTTGGATTCCTTTTACTGTGGCTTTAATCAAAACAGATACGCCCTCTGCATAGGCATCAAAATCTATTTTGTCTATTGATTTTGCTAACTCTGAAAATGTTTTTTGTAGATTTTTATTTTCTGCAATAGCCTCAAAGAATCTATCTTTTGCGTTATCAACAGCGACGCCTAAACGCTGAAACGCTAAACCATTATTATTTAAAAACTCTCCAAGATTCTCGCTGGAATCTAATATTTTTCTGTACGCTTCCTGTTGGAAAGCAAGCTTTTTCTCATTCTCATCAAGCTCACGTCCAACAATCTTATTTGCTTCTGCAAAGTTCCTGTATGCCTCTTGCGTATCAACTAAAATACCTAAGTTATCAAGCATTAATTTTGACTGTCTACCAACCCCAGTAGTAAAGGACTCGATCGCTTTTGTAGCATCAATACCCATAGCCTGACCGAGCTTAATCGCAGCACCTGAAGCCTCTGCAAATCCCTCAGTTGGTAGCCCTAGCAATACAGCTTGGTTAGCTGACTGCATTAATTCAAAGTCTGTTAATAGTCCTGTGGTTTCTTTGCGTAGATCGTTTAATGCCTGTGTAGCATCCTGACCAGCTGATTTTTGTAAGTTATCAAATCCCCTCGCTAGGTTTGATACTTCCTGACCTCTGCTAAATGCAGTATCAAGCGCATTATAAGCAGATTCAATACCCCTTAGAGCAGTGCCAGCTAATTGTACTGCCTGATTAAATGTAACTAATCCAGCTTGAAAGTTAGAGAATCCCTGACTAGTGCCTTTTGCAGTATCATCAAGCTTTTTTAACTCTTGATTAAATTCCTCTAAGCCTTTTTTAACTCCCTCAGCAATTAACTCAACTTGGATCTCAATATTATTTGATGCCATGCTTGCGCTCCCTCTCTCGTCTCGATCTTTCGATTGTTAGATATTCTTGATAAACAGATTCTACTTGGATATAAAAACCGATACTATCAATCATCTTAGCATCTGTTAAAAGTTGGACTTTCCACTGCTCAGGCGCAGTCTTTTCAACCTGTTTGTATATAAGGTATGCATCTATCATGCGAGTTAGTACAGGGCTTTTAGCTACTTCCTCAATCGGACAGCCTCGCTTACCCTCGCATCTTGGCTTTAATCCCTCTGATTCTTTTAGAGCGATACATTTTCTGCAAACAAGCTCAGGATATATTATTAATTGATTCCTGAGCCTGTCTATAAATGCATCCTCTAAGGCTTTTTTTCAGCGTTCTGCGCTTTATATAAAGCTGTATTAGCTTTTAAATAATGTTCGCAAATTGCTGACTTTAATCCAAAAGGGATCGGAGATTCTAAAAACTCATCAAGTGTAATCTCATCACCATCTGAGTTAGTAATTCCTTTAACTTCTAGGATATTGTTTTTAATAACTTTGTCATATAGCTCTGAATCGCTACTCATCAAAGTTTTATCAAACTCTCCCAATTCTTTTGCTTTAAAATGACAAGTCTCACCGAGTCTAGTCACTTCAAATTCAAATGTTACGTATAGTTGCATTTTTACCTTTATATGTTTTTTACTAAAGTTAAGTTAATTAACTGGTTATCTGAGTACTATCTGTATTAGTAACCTCAATATAAGGATATGTATCGTCCATGCCACTTGGATTTGCACTAGCCTTAAGTAACTTACAAGTTACTGTGAAAGCGTTAAATCCAGCAGAATCAACAACAGTAGTTACATTAGTTACAATCATTCTAGGAATAAAAAACTTCCATGTATAATTGTCACCAGATGCAATCTGAGATCCTTGTATATCAAAACTACACTTAAGCGCAGTCTCGTTATCTCTCCAGTCAATCCATGTATGATCATCTTGCTGTAAAAACTCCAGTGTTAATTCACCAGTTAGCAAGCCTGATCTAATTGGTGCGCCATCTGAGCTACCACCACTAAAACACTTATTAGCCTCTTTGGCGTCTGTTAATGCTAGTGTAAATGAGCTAGGACAAGCATCATCTGTTGGACTTGCCAGAGCAGACCCAGCTTGTGTATTTACTAAAAATGACTCATCTACTCTACCTATAATCTTAGTAGCATCATCAACTGTAGCAGATGCCAAAGATACATTAGTATTAGTTGTGCCTGTGGTAACTTCATCATCTGCAATAAATGAGGCATCCAATTGCAAATAAGCATCTCTAGCCTGTGTAAATGTTAAGCTTGTTGGATAACAAGATGGATATTCTAAAACGCCTGAATCATATGAATCTCTTGCCCATGTACCAAATTTAAGCTGAGTTGGATCGTATGTAATACGTGACATATAATCGCCCTCACCGACATTTTGCTCCGCTGGTGAGCTCGCTGCTCCAAAAAACATAGCTGAAATTGTCTCAGCTCCGTTATTAAATCCAGCTTGCATTGAAATGTCCACTGTATAATCAGTAGCTCCAATCTTTGTATCTTCTTCCATGCTAATACCAGTCCCGATGTTATTAGATGTAAGCTCGCTTGTTGCTTTTTGTCCGTTAAAAGACTCAACAGGTATCTTGTCATTTGTAGTACCTTGAACCGCAGTACCATGCGTTGATCCCTCTTTAAATATAAGGTTTGTATCAGTTCCTCTAATAGCTGCCATTATAAAACTCCTCTAGTTTGCTTCAAAATCTTGTGCTGTAAATATTCTTTGTGTACTCCAGCACTCTTTGTCATCAATAATCACAGGATCTAATCTTGATGGTGTCTCATCTAAACTATACCCGTCAACAGTGCCATCCCAAGTTTTACCCAACTCAGTCCTGACAAGTCTCTCAATAGTTTCCATGCAAGCCTTTATACTAGCTTGATTCTCTCCATCTCGATCATGCTCTCTATAGTGATTAACTATGACCTCAAATATATGTGTTTCACAATTAGCTATCTCAAGCCTCACAGCTCTACTAACTAATATAGTTATAAAATTAATCTCTTGCTTATAATAATATTTCTCTTTTTGCTTCTGACTTTGCTCTAAAATGTCATAGAAATATATATTTTCAGTATAAGCTATTAAATCTGCATGACTAGCTATTTTTGCTAACCAAGCTGCTTGTACTACTGCTGTACTAGCCATTAAACGATATTATATGCAAAGTTTCTTTTTGGTTTGGCTTTTAAATCAACATCTCCATCACCATCTCGATCATATTGTATTTCAAGATATTTCATAGCCTTTAAAAACTTAGCCTCATACTTGTCGTTACGTACATCATTATCATCTCCAAGCCCTGTTAATTGGCTCAGTGAAATTTCTGCAATCGTTTTGTATATAACAGGAAGTTTTAAATCATGCTTATTTTTTACTTTATCAAACTCATAGCCTTGCTTTTTAAGCTCTAATTTCATTTCATTAATAGCCTGTTCAATCTTAGACTCAATAAAGCCCTCATCTAAGTCATTATATATCTGCGATTCTACCGCTATAATATCCCTCACATTGACATTTAATGATGAAGTGTTCCCGATAGGACGTTCTATAAAAATTTCTTGTATATCGGTTACTGTGTCGCCAGATGCTTGTAGTGTATAATTGATAGCTAAAAAGTAATCTTCTAGCCTGTTTGATGATGTTGCATCTGGATCGCTAACTGCTGTGACTGTAAACTTCTTAGCAAAATCACGCTCACTATCTGACCAGCTTGATATAGTTTTAATAGCACCAGTACCAGCGGATGCTTCCGCTCTTGTCGGCATATCCTCAAATAAGTATATTGTTGGACTATCTGTGCTAGGCTCTGAATCTTCTCTATAATGATAAAATACAGTTAAATCTTCACCAAAATAATATTTATTTGCCATCTTGCTTGTTAGTAAGTTTATCTTTTACTTTTCTTACTATGTCTTTATCTTTTACTTGCTCTTTTGATTTATTTTGCTCTCTAAGCTTTCTTAAATCTGCTGTCCTTAGTCTTTTAGCCATTATATCTTACCTTTACGCTCACACCGCTCGACAGACTCTCTAGCTATTTTCATAGCCTCATCATTGCTCATCTGTCCGCCTTGCCTGTGATTAGATTCTAAAATGTGTTTAGCCTGAATATCTCTAACCTCTCTATTCCATTCTTGCCTAGTCATACTAGCCTTTTTATCTTCTAAATTCCCTTTAGGCTTTCTGATTTTGCGCTTTATTTCAGTTGGCGTAGATCTAACCTCAATCTCATAACCATCCTCTGTATATTTATGACTCATTTTTCTTACCTTTTTTAGCTTTAGCCAGTTCCTCTTGCGCTTTCTCAAGCTCACGCTCTAACTGAGATACTTTGCTTGCGTTTACTTTAGCATTACTAATAGTATTAATATGTGCTAGATGCGCTCTCATTCTTATATATTCATCCTCTTTGCTAGGATCTTCTGGTCTGTCTGGAATATAATAATCAATTATCTCATATCCTTTATTAAGATAATTTGTAACTGCTGACGGTGCTTTGTGGCATCCTGAGATGTCTAAAATCATTAATGATGGTCTTGGTCTATATCTATGCTTCTTTTTTTTAGCAAGCTCATCATACTTGCCATCTCTTACGCCATCTTTGCCAATATAGCCGAGTGCGATATAAGGCGTAACTTTACCTTTTAATATCGGCTTTCTCATTTTAGCTAATAGCTCTTTTTTTTGTTCGTCTGATAGTCTAGCACCACCCATAATATGTTTCTCCTATAAATAGAGGGCTGATAGGCTCAACCCTCACAAGCCACTTTAACAATGAACAAATATCTTTACGATATAAAATCCTAAGTATCAGAAAGTACTTTACAACCAGCTCCATCATTCCATTCTGCTACGTCTGAGAAGATATAAGCAGAAACTTCATCCCAGAAACCGCCAGAGCGAACCTTGATAACGTCAATCACTGGAGCAGAATCGTAGATTCCGACAAATGCTAAACGTGGATTAAATGTTAATCCAACATCATCACCTGTGTCAGTCGGTAGACCGCTAGTAGCATAAAGTTGTAAGCCACTAAACTCTCCAACATAACCAGATGCGCCATTATATCCTCTAACTAAGTTAGGAATATTCGGATTAGCGTAAATAGCTGCTTGTGATGCACTCTGTACAATCTGAAGCTCTCCAATCCCCTTATAATCAAGGAAAGTAACTAAAACACCATCATCTGCAAGAGCAGCTCTAACAGTAGTACCAGAATCAATGATCTCAGTATTAGTTAGTGTTGATGTAGCAGTTTCAGAGCTTGAGAAACCTGAAAATAATGTTTTCACATCACCATCAAGCTTACGTCCAATAGCTTCACCAGCTTTCATAGCCATAAAATCATTAGACCCTGAGCGCCCGCCAAACTTTTGAGATTCAACAGTATTCTTGATAACTACCTCTGTTCTAACAGCAGTCAAAGAAACCTCAGTTTCAGTGTACTCACTATTAGCACTAAAAGTATATGAAGTAGATTCTGATCCAGCCTCAGCTGTAACACTGCCCTCTTTACCAACAAGCATAGTATTAGTATTAGTCGGCATACCCATGTCATTAACAAATGGTAATACCTTAACTTGCTCTAATAAAGCTCTTGAAAAAATAGGGGACGCTACATCCGTTGCATGAGTAATATTTGCTAGTTCCGTTTCATTAGCCATTATTTAACTCCTAATAAATTATATTTTTCTTTAAACTGTTCAACAGTTATTTTTGTTTCTAACGTGCCTTGCTTAACTCTAACATGAGTCGGCTCGGCTTCTTTGTAAACCTTTTCACCTTTTTTCTTGCTTGCTTCCGCATCAACAGTTCTATTTGCGATATATTCAAAATCACAAACTTTACTCTTTGGAAAGCATTTATTTTCTTTTGACATAATTGTTACCTAAAAAATTAATTTTGCCTATTCCTTAAGGCTTGCTGTGCAACATCCGCTAATTGTGCTTGCTCTGCCATTGATAATTTACTTAAATCCAATTTGCCAGAATTAACAAGCTCTAGATAGTTGCTTGCAGTTATGTCTTTTACATTACCTGAAAATGTTTCATTCTCAGATTTATTACCCTTGAATTGTTTTGATTTAACAGCACTAGGATATTGTGAAATCTTCTCTTGTATCCACTCATCTGTGGTTAATGGCGTATCTGGTGACGTATATCGGATATTATTTCTCTCATCTTTATAAACAATCTTACCATCAACCAGATCGGCTTCTCTCTCAGCATCCATCTTAATTACGCCTAGCAGATCCTCTTTAAAATGAGATCCAGCCTTTTGCATAATCTTGTCAGTACACTGTAAAGCTTTATTTTGCTGTGTAAGCTCATTAAGCTTTTGCTCCATAGCTGACCACTTTTCTTTAAGCGTATCGTCCATTTGACCGCTCTGCTCATTATTCTTTGGCGGTGTTTTGCCCTGACTAGCAACTTGAGCCTCTAACATATGGTATCTATCAGGATCTACGCCCTCGAATTTTTTTAATTGCTTATCAAGATTAGCATTTGAGGCGTATTGCGTATGATATTTTTGCTCAAATGTTTCTGCTTTTTGTGTTGCCTCTGCTAATTGAGCTTTTAAATCCTCAACAGTCGGCTCAGTGTTTTGTGTATCAGTGTTGTTATCACTCATAGTTATTATATGTTTCTAAAGTTTAAATTCTTTTTAACATTACGTGCAATTCTTTGCTCTTGCTTCTCAGTAAGTCCCCAATGTCTAGGACGTGACTTTAAAAGCCCTCTTAATATATTTCCTTTACCTCTGGCTCTTATCTTGCCTATAATGCTGTTTTTACTTCTGCTTATCAAAACCGATCTGGTTATAGACTTAATTAAGTTACCTGTAAAACTCCATGTTACTTTGTCTATCGGTCTGCCTCGCTTTAATCTTCTTTTAGCATACTGCTTGCTATATGGTGCATATGAAGCAACTGCCTTATTATCAATATCCACACCTGATAAAAGCCTAGATTTTAAAACTGCAACCTCTGTAAATAATATAGTATCGAGCTGAGTGCGCAATTGCTTTTTTATTTGCTTATCCAAATCAGCTACATTAAAATTCTTTTCTATTTCAACTGACATCTTGCATCGTCATATCAAGCTCACATTTCTTAAAGAAATCCTGTAGTAAATCAGCAACACCATCCGCTATATACTTAGATTCTCTATTAGTTTCTGTTGCATCAATTACAATGCGTAAAACACCATTATCAACCGTATCTGACTTCAAATGCACTTCAATCACACAGCTATCTGTATCCAAACTCATCACGTGCTATTTCATCTGTTACTGGTGCTAGATGATGTCTACAATTATATCCACCTAGATATACACTAGCTGGTGCTAATTGCCCGTTATCCCATGTCTTGATCTCATCCCAACTAAACACCTTGCCATCTCGCTCTCTGCAAAAGTCTCTCGATGTTTTAATAAGACCGCCAACATATAAGAATAAGTTTAACCCCATCTTTTGACCTTGTATTACTGTCTCAGTACGTTCAAATGCATCTAAATTAGTAGTTACTTCTGTATTTAGATTATTTACTATCTTGTCACCTATATTATCCTCTATATTTGATGTTCTGACTAGTGCGCCCTGTAATCGTGTATTTACTATGCTTGCATTAATATCTGCTAAATACGTCTCTATCCTCTGCCTGATCCGCTCAACATCAAAGCTAATCATAGTCCTAGTGATGTCTAAATCTTGCTCATTAAATGATGGATTACGCCTTATATCCTCAAAAGAATCTCTAACAGCATCAACTTTCTGCCTGTACTGTGATGTGTACTCAGCAATAAAGCCCTCTATATCTGCATTACTTATCTTAACTCTGGTATTAGCTATTACAGAAACTATCTCATCTGGACTTGTAGCTCTGTTTATTTCTGCCTCTGAGCTTCTTAACTGCCTGAATATATGATTGCGTATATCGGATGTAATTCTGGCAACACGCTCATCTAATAAGCGATCTTGCTTATCCCTCTTGCGCCTCTTGCTGTCCTCGAATGTCATTTATAATATTATCTATATTCCTAGCTATAGGATTAGCAGACTCAGCACGCTCATCATTCTCAATCTGCTTAAGGATCTCATCTTCCTCAGCTAAACTCATCAAGTTAACTGCTTTCTTTTTAACTGCCTTATCCCATTTATCATATGTTTTTACATCTTCTCTAAATGCGTTAAAAAGCATCATAAGCTCATTATTATCCTGAATTGATACATCATCTGATATAGCTATACGACCTTGAAAATCAGATAAGCCTTTAAAATCTGCCATTGTCTTAATCACTTTATTCATATAATCGTTAAGTGAGTTAATCTCAGACTTGATAACAGAGATAAATTCCTCTTTTTGCTCTTGTAGTGATTCTACGCTTGAGGACTCTCTTGAGTCGCTTGGCATAAATCTTGACATAAAGAATCCAGCCTTAAATATATTCATTTCAGACTGTGAAACCATATGCCTTAAAAAATCATGTGAGTCTGGTGTTAACTGAGTTACTGATCCATCTGCCTCTACTAACAAGGTAGCAGCTTCTGACAAATTAACCTCGTTATTATCTCCAGTGCCAGTAATAACAATCTTAGTATGTCCATGATAGCCGAGTACATTATTGGCATACGATCTAATATTAAAATTCTCTAGAATTGGATCTTTTAAGTTACTTGCAAATGACTCCTTTTCAATCCATGCACATATCGGAATATAATCAAAAGCTTGCTCACCGTTTGATATAACCACCTCATCATCAATAGACCATTCTTTATTTTCATCATCTCTGACATACGTAGTTATCTTATATACTGGATTATTGCCCTCTGAATTATCTAGCCAATATACATCCGATTTATCTCTGAATTCAGGTTTTGATTGAAATGATTCACGCTTCTTAAGCTCTTTATATTCACGCCTTACAAATTCAAACTGACCTCGCTCTTGCCTTGCTAATGATTGCCAATCTTTAACGTCAATTGTCGGTAATAACTCTAAAAATGGTCTTTGTCCTAGTGCTTCCTCTTCCTCTAAACTTTCTGCTCCGGTATCAAATGAATTAACTAGTACATATGATGATGCATATAAAAACCGCTCTAAGTACGCATCTTGCATAAAATCTAAAAATCTAGTGCCATGACCATCAACATCTTTTAACTCAGTCTCTAAAGGCTCTAAGTCAATCATCTCAGCATCTTGTTTAAACATAATGCCAATATATCGCTTGTATATAGCTTTCATGTAATTAATATATCTGGAGCGTTGTTCTCTAATCCGTCTTAGCCTTGCTCCGTAGTCTAATTGCTTTCCTCTATCATCACTTGTAATATATTCGTTTCTTTGCTTCTCTATTTCATGCATCCAGAGGTATTTTGCATCAATCAGATCCTCGTGCTTGCCTGTATATAATATAAGATAATCTTGCCAATCTTGAATATTGTTGTCGTACTTTGGATGGTTTCTAAGTTCTGTCATATTAATAATCTATTTGCCTAACTCTTGATCTAGGTTTCTCTTGACCTTTCATTTTGTAAAGGACTTCATAAGCAAGATATTTAATCGCATCATAGTGATGTGTATGCGTTTCACCAGCTGGTTTATCAAGCTCTCTTTTGCCCTCAATCGTTTCTGTTTTTAGTAATGACTCTTTAAGCTTAGTGCAATTACTACAAACAAACAAGATGTTATCAAAGAAAGCCCGATCCAGTGCATCAATAGAGTGCTTCTGTAAAATAACTTCTCTTTGCGCCCTGATACTAACATTTGTATATCCTAGCTCATTTAATATATTTTTAACGAATCCAAAATCTGATTTGCCTGTCTGCTTATCCCTTGAGTGTCCTGACCTGTCACCATATAGTAATATTTCAGTATTCTTATATATATCTCTTGGAAATTTGGCAGCAAATTCTACTATTGATGGTCTTAGTTTAGGCTTGCTACCAGATGAGGAGTCTAAGCATACCCATCTCCAGAAGCGATCTTCATATTGCCAGACTAATTGCTGTTGCACTGCTACCCATCCCACTGGATCATAGTTAAAGTCCATTGTTAAGTATATTGGTCGTGTCGGATCTGCCTCTTGTGGCTCTATATCGTGTACATGAGGTAAATATGATGGAGCTGCTAAATTAGCCGCCCTTGCTGTAAATTCTCCATGAATATAAGCACGTAAAAGAGCTTCATCATGTCCAAATGTTTCTATTAAAGAATCAACATAATCCTCTGGTATATATGGATTGTCTAAAACAGATAGCTTAAATCTGTATAACTGCTTTGCCTTGTGCTTGTGATATGTCTTACTTACATAATCCCAATCATCTGATTGGCTATCAGAATCAAATAAGTCTGCATAGAAATTCATCCCAACTGGTACGCCTGTATATACAGTATGAGGGTAGAGCGAGTTTCCATCTCTGACCCTTGAGTGAATCATGTCAAGGATCTCTCTATTTTTAACCGATCCAGACTCGTCCCCTGTTGCATGGCTATACTCAACAGCGTTAATTAAATCAGGCTTGACCGCTGCACTATGAAAATGCACTTCATGTCCTGAATAGCCTTTATATATAATCTTTGGATATGGTGATTTTATAACCGTATAATGATCATCTTCATTGAGTCCAAATTGAGTTAATACTTTCTGGTATGTTGGTATACCAGCATTAAAGATTTTATCGTATGTCGGATAGAATACAGCTGAGAATGGTGCTTTTTGATTAAGACCGCAGAGTATATGATGCCTCTGAAATGATAGATGCGTTTTACCAGCACCGAGACCAGCAGTAATCCCGATACGCTTTTTTTTACCCACTTCCATTATCTCAGGAAGCGTTAATGATTTTGCCAGTATCTTAGAGCATGGCAGATCTATATTAGCCATCACCAAATAGCTTTGGATTTATAACAGGAATATCTACTTTAGTATTAACATTGCTTGTCTCTTGCCATCCGCATCTAGTCTTTAAATAGAATATAATAGCTGTTAAATTACCTGATTTTATCTTTTTAAATAAATTACCTGTAGCTAGTGCATCAATCTTAGCCTTGCCATTTTCTAGCTCCTCTTTGTAATATTTACCTAGTGTCTTTGGTGACATCTCTATACAGTATGCGATCTGCTCATTTGTTAGACCGCCAGCTTTCATCCATTCTACTTGCTTTCTTAGCTCTTTAGTTGGTTTATGCGCTATATTAGCCATTATTCTATAGTTTTATAATCAAAATCATTGCCATTTATCTTTACTTCTGGCTCTTTGTTATTGTCTAAGCAGTATTTAATATAACGATTTAATATCACTTGGCAGTATTTAGGGTCTAATTCTATTCCGTAGCATTTTCTTTTTAGTTGCTCGCAAGCTATTAGTGTTGAGCCTGAGCCTAAAAAGGGATCTAGAACAATGTTCCCCTTTAAGAAATGCTTAAATATATCAGCAATTAATGCTATAGGCTTCTCACAAGAATGTATTGTTCTCTGAACTTTTGCACACTCAAACACGTCAGACGGGGGTTTTTTCGGTTTTTCGGGTTCTCCTTTTAAGCATAAATAAAACGGTTCATATTTTGGTCTCGTAAAATACCCTATCCCAAAATTATTTTTAACCCATATAGGCATAGATTTTATTTCAAATAACCCATTCAAGGCAGTAGTAAACTCTGCAATAGTTGACCATCCCATGAATGTAATTAAATATGAATCTTTCAACATCGAGTTTTTGCACTCAACAAACATTGAAGATAAAAAGCTTATAAACTCAACGTTCCCCAGATTATCATTTAGAATCTTATCGTGAGTTCCTCTTGGGGGTTTAAAATTAATATTATAAGGCGGATCTGTAAAAACCATATCAGCCTTTTTACCTTGCATTAATTCTGTATATGATTCCTCTTTTGTACTATCACCACATAAAACCCTGTGCTGACCTAGCTCTAATAGATCGCCCTCTTTAATAAATATATCCTCTGGTGGAGCTTCATTATAATCATCCTCAGTAATTTCATCCTCTAAAGCATCTATACTGAAATCATCAAGAGCAAAATCCTCAATAGGAAATTCGTGATCTATTAACTGACCTATCTCTAAATCTACATTTGGAATATCCCACTCACCAAGCTCTGCAATCTTATTATCTGCTATTCTATAAGCTTTAACTTCATCTTCTGTAAGCAATTCCTTTTTTATAATCGGTACTTTATCTAGTCCAGCTTTCTTAGCTGCGGTTACTCTAGCATGACCGGCAATAATAACATTATCCTTATCTATGATAACAGGTGAATCGAATCCAAATCTTTTTATTGAATTAGTTAGGGCAGTTAGCTGTTTTTCTGGATGTTTTTTATTATTAAACTCATATGGCTTGAGCTTATCTATTTCGATATATTCCATGTATTAATTAATATTAATGGAGATAGTAGCCATCTCTAAATGATGGATTAATAGTACCGTATTTTTTGTTATTTACAAAGACATTAACAGTCGGCTTCTTTTTATACTTCTTTTGCTTCCTGACTAAATCAGCTATCTCATAACCATAATCTTTTGCTCTGTATATGAATCCGTCTCCATGCGGATATGGTTTCTCATACTCAAATTTATAGAAAATCTTTTTTTTAGTGCCTAGCTTTATGTGTTTTGCTTTTATAGGGATTATCCAGACAGGCTTATAACCTCTTGGTATTGGCGGATAGTATTGTTCTGCATGAGTCTTATATAGCCATTTATCAGGGAGTGATGTTTTATATTTCTTATCTGTCAAATATGCTAATGATTTTATATAGTTATAATCTGCATATGATTTGCGTTGTGGTCGTGCTGTTTTATCTTTTACTGAATATTTACCATTTAAACCCCAATCCCAGACAAAAAATATCTCAGTGCCTCTTGTCGTGCGCTTCCATTTGGTTACATCTGAGTCAACTGCTGACATCCCATCAAATGAGAATATTGTT
>Ga0208644_1002683_pt1 | contig 14115 bp, 33 predicted proteins | sample VirMetDEL_Nov_18_FD_184517 | JGI IMG/M metagenome (GOLD analysis project Ga0208644, IMG submission 184517) | Aqueous microbial communities from the Delaware River and Bay under freshwater to marine salinity gradient to study organic matter... | ecosystem: Environmental > Aquatic > Marine >... | reverse complement strand
GAACATCTTGTCTGATGTCTTGAACTTGATATTAATCAGAGATCCATCCTCAAAGTAATTGAAGCATATAACCATATGTTCTTTTTGATCTTGAGGCATCCATTCTTTCCCCTCGCTAATCTTAAAGTGGCTCACTGTATCAATCTGAATGCCCCTCTTTGCAAAGTAAGACATAATGCCATTGTTCTGAACAGCAGCCCTAGGCTCCGGCTTCACATACTGATGCACAGACCCAGACCAACCACAGTGATGGCAGTTCCACAGCCCATTATCAATATCTACCGATAAGGATGGGTCGTGTTTCTTCTTCCGGTCTTGGGCACACTTAGGACACTTGGTCTTGACTTGCCCACTTTCCTTACCGCCTAGGTATATCCCCTCTGCTTGAATCTTCTGAGCGTTCATATAAGCCAATTGAATTTAAGAAAACAGTAGATGCCAAGCACAGCAAATGCTGTCAATAGAAAGAACCCACGAACTTGAGGAAGAATCTTCATATGATTAGCCCTTTCTTTGGGAAGTCCCATGTGCTTACAGCACTCTTCCAGTTCTTCATCTTGTTCTTTCCAATCATCCACCCCTTTGCCTCGTAGAAGTTGTGAAACTTCTGAGCATTCTCTTCGGGCCTCTGAACATTCTTCTCCCTAAGGTACTCAGTAACCTCATCTACTGATGGGGGAGAGAAGCGATCATTCTTTAGCATAGCCTCAATCTCTGCTGGGATTGAGCCGTATATCTCTCTGAATAGGATCTCAAACAGCATCTTTGTATTCTTGTCCATAGTACTCGGTAATCATATTAAGCAAATCGGTTTCTCTCTCGTAAAGCTTTGGCAGCTCCAACCAATAGGACACCTTACGAATCCCATTGATAATGGTGCTATGGTCAAGATAACCCATATGCTGAGCAATCTTTTGGTATGTCCACTTCAGTTCAGTGCGACACATATACATAAAGATTGCTCTTATCATGATATTATCAGCAGTTCTACTGCCCTTGTTTTGGAACTGTCTCTTATTGATGCCGGTAACCTCCTCTATAGAGGATACGATATCGTTGTACTTTTTAATCTCGTGCTTGAATTTCATATATATTGTTCTTTAGAATCTTTTCAATTGTGCTAGTGTGGAACTTGCCACCCTTATTCCCTCGTAGCCCCTTGGCGTTAAGCCTCTTTGCTATCTTATTCATACTCATGCCATTAGCTCTAAGAGTCTTGACTTCTTCAACGATCTGCATATCGTTTTTCTGCAACTCAAGGACACCATCCTTATTCTTGTATCCAAGAGGGGCAAAACCGCAGTACACTTTCTTGTTCTTCTTCAAGGTTCCCTTAACGCTCCTAACCTGTTCTCCAGTCAAATCGCTTTGGTACTCTGCAAAGACGGCCAATAGATTCCTCATTGCCTTCCCCGAAGAGCCAGAAAACTCTGGTTCTTCTATGCTGTGAAAGGAAACCTTTCTTCTCTCTATCTCGTAGAGATTGACAACATAGTCCCGCAAATTACGGGCAAAACGATTACTATGCCAAACAACAAGTGCATCAACTTTCCCATCAGAGATGTATTTCATCATTTCCTTAAAGGCGGGTCGATTGGTTGAGCGAGCTGAGAAGCCGGCATCCTCAAAGATTTGAACTAGACGCATCCCATTCTTCTTGCAGAAGTCTTCAATACGCTCTCTTTGGTTTTCTAGTGAAGACCCTCTTTCAGCTTGTTGATCTGTGCTAACTCTAATATATCCGATCGCATTCTTTTCTTTTGACATAGTTTCTTAATTAGTTTAATCATTAAATCTTGAAGGGTTCTACCCTGTGAGGCAACGGTATTGTCTAGTCTGCCTCGGAACCTTTCGTATACATAGAACTCCATTGGCTCGTATCCCTCTGATGATTCCTTTGTGTTACGCCTTGCATACCTATCCATGTATAGGGATAAGGCATCTACGGCCATCTCCCTGCTACCGAAAGCCTTAATCATTTCATCATACAATTCCTTTGGCAAAAGGAACTCACACTTAACGGTATTCATTGATATAAATATCTGATGGGAAATAGCCACCAAAGACATACTTTGTGACATTGCATAACCAAGCATCACTATCATCTTCCATACTATTGTATGTAGAACCCATATCGTCCTCGTGGACTTTGTGGAGGTGAACATAGTATGGGAAGTCGGGAGCTTCTGAGACCCGCAACCTAATCTTTCTCTTACCATTGGCTAGTTTATCTAGCATAGTATCTGCTCCTGCGACCATCTCTAGGTCTGCTTTTTTACCGCCTTGACGGATGTACTCTGGGAGGTCGATGTACCACCGACCAAATAAACTTTTCTTGAATTTTAATTCCATAAAACTGTAACTTCTTTTTTGGGACATTCTTTTAGTGTGCCGTCAAAGTCAATGATGACGGTCTTTTCTTTTACTTCTTTTAATGTGCCGAACATAGTTGCCGACATTGTTATACTCCGGTGTGCTACTCTGCGACCTATCTTCAGCATTGCTTCTTGGAAAAGGTCTTTCTTATACTGCGCCATAGTTCTTTGTGCTTGTGGTCTGCAAAATATGTAAAGGTTGCGAATATGCCTATCCCAGTGATAAGCATAAAGATAGAATACAAGATAAATACAACTAGGACTTTCATATTGATGCAGACAATCTACTTAAAAAATCAACTGCCCCTTGGCACTTGTGAAAGTTCTTCTCACGATATACTTGCAGTATATTAATGCAAAGCAATGAGATGTCATCTTGCATATGCGGATTCTCATCAAGGTGCTTAGCAAGCCCCTCCTTATCGTTGTAGAACATTAGCTCTGCTAGGTAAATTGATTTGATCAGCAAGTCTATATCAATGCAGTCGCTAGATCTCTCATTGGCATAGGCATAGACTTCCCATAGTTTCTTGATATCTTCTCTTGTCATATGATTGCGATTGTAGGAAAAGGCGGAGGGCATATCGCCCCCCACCGTTCCATGAAAAAAACCAAAACCCATTAACCCACTTGAACTAATGGGGTTGCGGTATTGCTCTCAATGTAATTCATAATTACATCGTAAGCGTTAGTGTTAATGTCGAATCCACCACCTGTCATAATGTACCCAGTCTTGTCTTCTGCACTTGAGTGGGGAACCATATGGTTAGTGTATCGTGTTACGGCATTGAACAAGCCCCACAAGGTATCTCCTTCGAGATCACGCTCAATGGTGTAGGCTTGGGCAAATTGACGCAACTGATTGGCCTTGCGAGTCGAGATGTCTGCCGTGGTTGTGTTACGGCTATCGATAGTAAACATCTTATCGATGACAGCCTGTACTACATTCTCGTTGGGTCTCAGCTTGGACATACGCTCAAAGTTATCATACAACTTGGCATCTTGAATCATAGACTTCTGAAGATTCTCAATAGCCGTATCGATTCTCTGCTGAGCAGATACTGTGTGACGGAACTTGCTAAGTTCTTTGTGAGCCATATAGAATGTGTTCTCGCATACCACAACCGTATTGGAAGAGCCAAAGCCAATGGCAGATGAGCCATCGTGTGAGTTCAAGACGGTAATCCACCTTTTGATATCAGACTTGCCTATGTACACATCATCCAATTTTGCTTGTAGATATACCTTGGCACCGCTCTCCAATTGACCACCACGATTGATGGAGATATCCAATTGCTCTGTGGCACGAAGTAAGGTATCTGCTAGGGCAAAGTTTGAGAAAACTTGATACCGGTCTTTGACCATAGCGAAGCATTGCTTAGGCTCTGCCTCATCAAGTTCGTATTTGAACAAGCCGTAGTGGCCAGTAGCCAATCCGCTTGGGTGAATTACTTGCTCCTTTTTAACTTCCCAGTTAAGGCCAGTGGCATCAAGGAGGCTCATTACATTTTCAAAGTGTTCTGCGTTCATAATTTGTGTGTTTTGTGTGTTTTGTTTGTGCAAAGATATGGGTTTATTTTGTTTTTTCTGTACTTTTTTCTAAAAGTTCTGACTCAAGATGCTCGATGTATTCAATCATCTTCGTTAAATAGTATTGATCATCTGACTTCAGTTCGTCAATTCTAAAGGATAGGAAGTAGTCAAGGCCATCTTGTACTTCCTGTACTAATTTGTTATTATTCATACTCGTTTTCTTGTTCTTGAGGGTAAAAGAATCCTTGGTACTCACATTCTTGTGGCTCTGAGTTGTGCCAAGTAGTTCGATGTTCGGTTAGGTTAGGTGATATGAATGGCTTCTCACCATAGGCAAGGTCAATGCCCTCGTATCGTGTAGTTAGTCCATTCATCTCGGCAAGTAATTCGTAGTAATCCTTACCACCGAATTCACCATAGCCTTCGTAGTTGTCTTCTCGCCATTCATTGCCCTTGTTATCGGTCATGTAGACGCTGAATGTTTCTTGACCGCTGTAAGCATTGCAAATACTGCGGTCGGTGTCTTGTGTTTTCCAACTGAAAAATCCCATAGGTTTATTTTAATAATTAATCTTCGTAATCAAAATCATCGTTATCGTAGGAGTGACGCTCATTGTGTGTAGCCAAATTATCCCAGTGGCGGGCCTCAGAATCTACCTCACTTCTTCCATCATCATTTCCTATAGAAGAAGATTGGGTAGGGACTCCACACTCAAGATATTCACATAGGTGACGCAGGGAATCGTAGGCAGACCAAGCCCCTTCAAAGAAGTGGGACGCCCCATCTTTCTTTTCAAGTTTATGGTGAGTGACTAGCACTTGCCATAGGTTTCGGGTAGCGTGGTACACATCGCTGTGCAATTCGTTCAGTTCTTGTTCGGTTAATTTGTTCATGGTTTTTTTATTTGTTTAGTTTTACTATGTCGTAGTGGTCGACTTCCATATCGCCATTGACGATGTGGTGTAGCAAGATGTTCTTTGAGTTCAACTCATCGCACATCAATTCGGCCTCTGATTTCTTTAGATCAATCCAAATAATCTTTGGAAAGTTCTTCGTGTCGTAGGCAAGGATCGCCCAAGTGTTTCTCTTATTCATATTTTGCTTTGATTTCTTTTTTGATTTCGTTCATTCTGTCTTTGGCGATTTGTTCTTCTTGCCAAGCATCATCATTGTCATCACGATAAGCATTAGCAAGAGCATCAAGCCACTCTCCCAATGCTCTTTCGTGAGCAAGTTGATGTTGAAGTTCAACATACCTTTCTACAAGTTGTGGAAATGTGTAGTGATAAGATAGCATTTCAATCTTCTCTTTAAGAAGTTCTGGTTTAAGGTTTCCTAATTGTATCATAGTTCGTCAAGTTCTTGTATGTAAGGATTGGTGTGACCTAAAAGGTCGGTCAATTGGTCTTTAAGACGGGAGATAAGTCTTTGCTCACCGGCAGGGTTGTTCTCGTGAACAATTACATCTTGGCTATCCCATTCGTCTTGGTCTTTGAATTGGTCACGAACTGCCTCGTGCAAGTGAACATTGTCACTTGTTACTGGACTTAAGTTGTATGCCTTGCTATAAGCATCTTCAAGGCTTGTGGCTGGGATTAATATGTCAGCATAGTAGACACGACTATAGCTTACTCTGTAAAGAGACTTGGGAGGTTCTATTGATAACTCAATGTCATTCATTGCCTTGGTTACAGAGTGAGCATAGTCGAAATGATTTGCGGGTAGCAAATGTTCTGCTTCTACATAAGCCTCATAGGCTTTCTTAAGCAAGTCTAGTTTGTTTTGTTTTTCTTCGGGTGTCATAATTATTTTGTTTGCATTACCAAGAGTTCAAATTTATTTTTCTAAACTCGTTTCGAATAGAAACCAAGAGTTCAAATTTCTTTTTCTATTTTCGTTTTGAGCAAATGCTTTAGTGCATTCTGCTTTGATATCATCGGACTTAAATGCCCCCCAAGGATTGATGCCCTTGTATGTACCATATCGCCATCCGTAAGTAGAGATTGCCACCAAGGATGATAACTCTTCTACCTCTTGCGGATCATTGTTATCAATGATTTCAGAGAGGCTGATGGTTGACATTTGTCCATACTTATCACAACTACAAGTGCGATAGTGATTGATTAATTTTTCTTTGATTGAGTTTTTCATTTTATTTTTTACTAAAGTAATCGTTGATTTCTGCCCATTCTTCGGCAGTGAACTGAAAGACTTCGCTCTTGTGTACTTCCTTGAAATCTTCTAAGTCTTCCCAATGACCATCGTCCAACTCATCAAACATAGAGTTAATGTAATTGTCTCGGTCGTCAATGTATCGGAAGACTCGGTACTCGAATGTCAAGTCTTTGGTGACCTCTCCATTCTTGCAGTTGTAGTACCCACCGAAGTCATTGCCACCCTCTTCAAAGACTGACTCAACTTCAAGTTGGTATACCTCTGATAACTTGCGGAATAAGGGGGACATAGGAGACCAAGCAGAGTCACCACTGATGACTACCGAACCTTGCCCATTTTCGTACGACTGGCTGTCAATGTAGACTTGGAACCATTTACTGCCGTACTCTTCGTAGACATCAAAGTTTAATCTTGAATCTTCACGATGCACATTTGCCCGACCCAAGCCCAATGTAATTGGGTATGTCTCGTACCAAAGTCCTTCGTTGTTGTTTCCGCTGACTGCTTTTTGAATGTTGTCAAGCATAGTTTTGAGGGCGAACTCAGAACCAGAGAATGTAGCCCAGTTGTAACAATAGTTAGCCATAATTATTTTGCAGGTATAGTAAATTTGTAGGTAATTGGAACAATAGACACGATGCCCTCTGATTGAACATTGCATTGGTCTAGTTCAATGTCGTAGACATCTCCTTTGTCAAGCATTTCGTTAAACTTCTCTTGTGCCTCATCTTGCGACTCAGCCTCAATGGTTACATATGTAAACCATTCTCTTTTGTATTTGATTTCGTATTGCATTGTATTTGGTTTACCAAGATGATTGATAGTAGTAAGAACAATTGCCCCAAGATGGTGAAGCCATTTCCTTTTCGAGCATTTCTTTAGTGGCTTTTAAGTCTTGGAAGTACCATTCATCGTACTCTGTACCGCCAAAGAAAAAACCGCTTTGTGTAGGGAGTAAATCATCAGCCTTGCTGTGGTCGTTAAGAATATCGTTAATGTTATTAAGCAATTCGACTAGCACATCTTGAGATACATAAGATTGACGGCAGTCATCCTTTCCATCTTGGCAATTGTCTACAAAGAATTGATGGATTGCATTTGCCTTACGCCAATACATTACTTCTTCTTCGATGTACACAACTTTAGTTGTATCGATTGCGTTAAATTCCTTACCACCTTTGGTGATGTTAATGTCAAACCTTTCTTCGCTTGGGGTGTGTCCCCAATTCAGCACATAGGTTTTCTTGTTGAGGTTCATATCGAGTCCCATAATATTTATTTGATTTTAATTTTGTTTACTTTAGTAATGGTCTGAAGATTAATAAGGCGATAGCCTTTCTGCTGTACATCGTATACTGGCAAGTATCCAAGTTCCCTTGCATCGTAGGCAGAGCCTTTTGATTCGGGCTTCAGATGTTTCTTGACTCCTGTACGGCCATTAATTGTACGGGTAGTTCCGTCTTTCTTGGTGAATTCAGCGGAGAAAAACAAACCGCTTTTCATTAATTGGATTGCAAATTTTTTGTTCATAATTTTCGGTGTTTTGGTTTGGGTCTTGTATTTACTGAGACCCCTCATATTCTATGGGGTCTCAGAATAATACAAGTCTTTTTAGTATTGATAGGCAGGTATGTGTTCGATTCTTCGGTCAATTGTGGTAGCCAATTCATCTACATACACAAGTATATAGTGGTCTTTTATCTTGCCGTGAGTTGAGATGATGTAAACATCGAATGTATCTGATGGGTGGAGACAAATCATTACATATCCTTTGTGGTGACGGCCATTCACTTTGAACTGAATACCTTTGCCCCCAATGTTCTTGAAATTGGATGCCCCCCAAGACCAAAAGATGGCTTTATTGGCTTGTAGGGCATACATTACATCATTAGGAGATATATCAAGATAAGAATTTGAAGAGATGATAGTGAATGATGTACGAGTTGCAGAATTTAGATTGGACATAGTTATATCAGTTAAGTACGAAATTATTGGTGTTATACTTGGCTTTGCCTTTGGCAAGTAAGCCGATGATTGTACCTTTAGGTAGGTCGAGCATTAGGTCGTCTCGTTCGTCACCATCCACGACAGGGTAGCCATGCCAGTGGGTAGGTAATTCCTTGCGAAAGACTACGGCAACGATACCGCCATCTTTAAGATGTCTGAGGCAATCATCCTCGTTATCTTCAGATCGTGACAGAGTCACCATATAACGATGACCCGATGGCAAGGTATAGTCACCTGCTTTCTTGGGATACTTTGTATAGTCGTAGAAAACTACATTCTTGCCAATCATATAGCCGTAGGCTTTAGTGACCATCTCAACTAATTTGATATCTGAGGTGCCGTTAAGTCTGATGGCAAGTTCAAGACCTTTCTTGCTTTGTGTATAGGCTGCACGGCTAATCTCTTTGGCAACTTGTTCCAAGAAAGAGAAGCGGTCTTGCAGATAGTAGTGGGTCTTGTTGCGTCTTGCTTTAGCAACATTGTCAAAGGCTCCCATACCTGCCGTAACAAGACAAGATTCACGACATCCTTTGGATGAGTAGCCACACAAGTTGACTCCAAGTTCGTTGTCATTGGCACTACTTAAGTAGAGGATGCGAGTGGGTCTCAGATTCTTTTTAGTCTTAGCATTGCTAATACCTGGAGAGAGTAGATGATTGGGGATTGTGTATGGTACTTGCATAACTTTAGTTATTTTCTGGGGTTTCGTCATATTCGGTTACAAGGGATTGGGCAAACTCTTTGACATCTTCAATGTTCCAAGTCGGATTATCAAAGGCATCGTTAGTTGCTTGAGCAATGGCAGTAAACAATGGGGTAAAGTAATGCTTACTGAAGAATGGGGTCTTGCCTTTGGCCTCAGCATCTTTGATATCTTGTATAGCTTTAGGCAGAGCCTCTTGGATGAGGTACTTCTGCATCTCCACAAAGGTGATTTGGTGAAAGGGATGTAAGTTATAATTGTTAGTCAAAGACTCAACGAACTTGTCAAGAGGATTCTTCTTGTCTCCGTACTTTAGTACATCATGGTAGGTTAAGATGTCCTCAAAAGGAAACAATTCGTTTTCCATTTCGTAGAATACTTTGAATTGAGTCCTAGACCAATTGTCTCTGATGTAATCAGCCTCAATCATATACTGACTGATGGCGGTAAGCACTCGGTCAATCTTTAGATTATCAATTACTGCCGATAACTTGCCGTTAAGTTGGTCGAGCTTGTCTTCGTCTATATACTCCATTGAGTCAAGATCAAAGACAAATTCATTTTCTTCTTGTGGGTTGTAGGTTTGGATTGTGAGGGCTGTAAATTTCATTGGTATTTTGTTTTGGTTTGTTCGGTGTTATAACTATCCCCCAAGGACATATAGTCTTCACAAGTTTAGACTATATGTACTAAGGGGTAGTAATAGATGGTCGGCTTAGTCTTGTTTCGTATCGGGTCTCAGAATAGAATCAGAGTAGTAAAACAAGATAAAGGTATTGAAGCAAAGGATACCCCACTCAGATAGTGAGGTACCAAAGGTAGGGTAGAGAAGACAAGCCATCAGAGATGACAAGGTATAGAAACGATAGATGTTCTGAGGCATAACTTTAGTTAACTGATTAGCAAGGGCTGTAGCCCTTAAGTTCGGGATTGGTTTGGATATAGAGTCTGATGTATGACGAAGTCACTGACCAGAGCAATTGCTCATCATTAGTCAAGGGTCTCAGAGACATAACTTCAGTTAGGTAGTCAAGAGTCTTGTTCATTTCTAGAACTTGATTGTAAAGTTGGGCGATGGAAAAGTTTTTAAGGGTCATAATTTTGGTTTTGTTAAGGGTTAATAACTACCCCTAAGAGGAAATAGTCTTCACAAGTTCAGACTATTTACTCAAGGGGGTAGTAATAGAGTCGTTTGTTTCGGGGCAGTTAACTTTAGTTATCTCTTGTCTAAAAGTTCTTTGATTGTCATAGCAAGGTGAACAAAGAGGATGATGCCACTAATTGTGGCAACAAAGCCCATGAGATTTGCCATAGGCAAGTTGTCAAGAAAGACAGCAGTCCAAAAGGCAGCGATAGCCCATAGTAGTGCTACTACAAGTAGCAAGGTAATTGATTTGTTTTGTTGCATAACTTTAGTTAAAGGATGGTTCAGACAATCCCCGAAGGGATTGTTTCGGCTACACAAGCCTCATCAGTGAACCTAGGCAAAGGAGAACATCTTGGCAATCAACTCAGTCTGAACATCAGCCTTCGGCTTCTGTTCTGATTGAGTAGGAAAGGTCAAGCCACAATTGGCAAGGGCTGAGAAATCCTTTAGGATGGTTTGCTTGGGTTCTGCTTTAGCAGTTGGTTTTGGCTCAGCCTTGGGTTGTGCCTTAGGCTCAGCCTTGGGAGCAGGAGACTTCTGCAGTTCAGCAATAGCCTTGCTATTGGCAGTGACGATTGCCGTCAAGTCAGAGACTGACTTAGCCAAGTCGGCAATTGACTTTGTCAAGTTGACCAAGGAGTCATCCTGCTTTACTGCCTTAGCAGTAGGCTTGGCTTTGGGTTCTGCTTTAGCAGTGGCTTTGGGACTCGGAGTCTTGCGAGCCACAGGAGTGAGAGAAGGCTCCGCCTTAAGAGGCTTAGAGACTGCTAAAGCAGGGTTAACCTCAAGAACATCCTTTAGGATAGTCTGAGCAGTTGGTAAGGATGTAATCCTTTGGCTCTTCGGCAAGTAAACTTGTCGTGCGGCAACTAATTCTATTAGTTGCTTCACCGCTACAAGTTGGTCGCTTTGTTTAGCCTTGCCTTCAGCAAGACCTTTGATGTAGTCCTTCTGCTTCTTGATGGCAATGGTCAGCTTCGCTGCTCTGGTCTTTCGCTTTGGGTACACATTCAATCCCTTTAGGATTTCGGGAGCAGTGACAACTTTAGTTGAGGCAGTTTGGTTTTGGGTTTTGGTTTGGTTTTGCATAAGTTTATATTAGTTAATGTATGAATAGGATTCACAGAATCTATTCTATTCATACCTTAACATATAACCCCCCATTTTTGGCAGTTTGGAAACCAACTAAGAGACCACGCAGGAATCTCAGCAGGGAACCGCACGCTGAGATAGATTCGCAGGGTCTCCCCGCTATGCAAAAGGCTGAGAACCAAGAGATGAGACAACTTGCAAAGGGATAATCTTAGAAAGATTATGGCAGTTTAATAGGCTACCGAAGGTAAGGAGGAGATTGGGATGGCTGATAGCCATCAGTGAGTGCAAGGTGCATCATCCACTAGCGCACCGAAAGGGTTTGCTGACCCAACCTAAAGGTTTTTTGTCTACGATTGACCGATTGTGGACAGGGTTTTATAGTGTTTAGCACTATAAACCCTCGGATTCAAATTCCTTATTCAATCTACGATTGACCGCTAAATGGGTAGAGATTAGTGGTTCTTTAGAACCGCTAAAGACGAAGAAGGGGGGGGAGCCTTTTCACAGGCGGTGGTGCGCCTCCATACATACGTATTACCTCCCCTCCATGCACAAACCCTATTTTCGAGGGGGGGGTATGAAATCAGATGACCATTTTATACCCAGCCTTACCAGGGGGGTATATTTTTATATACCTTTGATATATGTACGTAGACTTCATCAGGGAGTACCAATTGATCCAGCGTTTGATCCACCAAGTACCAGAATGCGAGCCGACCACGACAGCTGTTTTATGTGTTAGTCCGGATTACAGCAGTAATGTAGCCATGCAGGTTTGTCATCATCTATCAAAGAAGGGGATAATGCCAGCCTTTTACTGGGTAGACGTACCGTATCCCAAGGAGGATGTACGTCCATACGTTATTCAATTTGCAGAGTTCTTGGATGAATTTGGGCCTCAGTATGATAAGGTATACCTGGTCGAGGCAGCGGTTTTATCGGGGAACAATTACACCTGGTTGGTGCATATGCTCATGGATCACGGCTTTGATCGTGACGATATATGTACTGTAGCTCTTCTACAGAAGGCCGATAGCATCTTTGATTGTGATGTGGTAGGTGATTATGTGGTGGATATGCCAGAGTTCTATTTCGAGAGGTATAGTATCCACTGGGACTAAAATGTCCGAGGCCCGGTCCTCTTTCTAAGGTACAGGGCAGCTTCCTCATACAGGGAGAAAGTAGCTTCCAGGGTCCCATTTATGTAGACCCGGTATAATTCTATCTCGTCAATCCAGACCCTCTGTATCATTTTACGATACGGCAATCCCAGAATGGGATGTAGTTCTTATTGGCCATCCAAAGGACATTGTAGCAATCCTTATATAGCCACACTTCCTTCCCATCGAAGATATCTTTGTAAAGGAAGCGCAGGGGCTTCATGGTAAGCCGGCTTTTTAATCTTCTTAGCGTTCTAGTCATTTTTTTGCTGCCTCAATTTGCTTAACAATGCAATTATACGTCTTCTTGCTGAGAAGAACCTGGCGAAGTATCTCCTTGCACTCCCTTTCCGATATAGAAGGATCGGCAAGTATCTCACGGACATCGCTGATATCCCATAGCCCTGGTGGGCGTGTCTGAAATTGTTCAAACTTAGTCATAATCCCAAATGAATTCTAGTATTCCGTAAAATAGACGTATCTCAAAACTCTTGTATCCGTATAGTCCCTTATCCAGCGTTATAAAAACAGCTGGCCATAGGCAGAATACATCGGTATCAAATTTTTCGATTTTCATATCTGTTCGCACTCTATGCCATGCGAAAGTAATATACTTATCCCTTTTGTGCAACGGTATATCTTATTATAATACACCTTGTTAATACCGCTTTGTACGATCATCTTGGCACATTCTAGGCAGGGGCTATGGGTTACGTACATTGTAGCCCCATCACAGCTGTGAGATGATCTAGCCATCTTGGCTATTGCATTACTCTCTGCGTGTAATACCTCTTCCTTTGTCTTACCGTCTTCTCCCTCGCACTTGTTTTCCCATCCGCTGGGTGTTCCATTGTATCCTATGGAGATTACATTGCCGTCTTTTTCGATCAGAGCCCCAACCTGTGCCCTCTTGCAGTAGCTCATCTCGGACACGATGTATGCAATCCGCATGTAAGACTCTCTATTTTTCATCTTCTTGGCCTTACATCAACGATATAAAACAAGGAATCCACTACCACAGTGTCGCCTACTTGAAATTCCTCAGCCATCATCATGCGAAAGGCTTTGTTCTCTTCATCGGCACAGGCGTACTTATACCCACTGGGACTCAGAGCACACACTGCCAATATAATTAGTGTTTTCATTTCTCTTTGGTGTTAAAGGTTTGGTTGTAGTATTGTTCAGCACATCGCTTGACCCAATCTTTATCTAATGGGAATCTGTCATCCATCCAAGCATTAACAATTTGCTCCTTCTCCATTTCTTTGGCTTGCTTCAGTATTGTTTCTAAAGTACCATTTCCGTGAAAAAAGTATTCTCGAAGCTCATTGTCGAGCCATTCTACTGCTGTCTGTTTCATTTCTCTTTTGTTTTATTCTTTTGTTCTCTATATAAGGTGAAATCAAATCCATCAGTTAATACTGCAACTGCCGTTATAACAAAAAGCACAAACATTGGGAATATCTTAATCATCTCTCTTTGGTGTTAAAGGTTTGGTTGTAGTATTGTTCTGCTTGGTCATTAGTCCATTGTGTGTGTGGAAGTTTATCAAATACTCTTTGACCCTCAATGTGAGCATCCATAATTACTTCCTTCTCTTTTTCAAGCATTTGAAGTCTAATCATCATAAGTTCATCTATTGGATTTTTTGCAAAACGTAATTGCTCAATCCTATAGAATAATTGTTGCATTGGTGTTTCCATTTCTCTTCGGTGTTATGCAATTCTATATCCAACATGACCACAAGAAGGACAATGTATATCCTTCTTTGGTGGATGGGATGTTAATGTCGCCATAGGTTGACTATCCATCAATTCCTCACCACACTTTGGGCAAGCAATTCCGTTTGGTTTTGGTGAGTTTTCAAACATTGAAGAATAATTGCTCCAAGAATTTGAATTGTGTTCATCTAATGATTT
>Ga0208644_1002682_pt1 | contig 14118 bp, 18 predicted proteins | sample VirMetDEL_Nov_18_FD_184517 | JGI IMG/M metagenome (GOLD analysis project Ga0208644, IMG submission 184517) | Aqueous microbial communities from the Delaware River and Bay under freshwater to marine salinity gradient to study organic matter... | ecosystem: Environmental > Aquatic > Marine >... | reverse complement strand
TAATGGCTACGTTTTCACAAGGATTCCTGTCTAGCTTAGGCCGTCCCCAGATGGCCGAAAGCTTGTTTGGCTTAGGACAGGCTGTTGGTGGTGTTCCTGGACAGATGAGGCAGCGCAGGCAGCAAGAGCAGTTTAACCAGTTGATGCAACAAGCTCAAGGTGCACAGGGTGCTGGTGATGTTACCAGTATGAAGCTTATCTCGCAACAGATGGCTAACGCTGGTTATACTAAAGAAGCTGGTCAGCTTATGCAGGCTGCTGTGGCTGCTGAAGAAAAACAAAAGATGATTCAAGCAGGTTCTGGTATGTTTTCTCAAGACCCACAACAAGTAAGAACATCTGCAGAACAATTAGCAGCTATGGGTCGTTTTTCAGAAGCTAATCAAGCTTTAACAAGAGCAGGACAACTTGAAGAAAAACAAACAGGAGAAATTAGAAAGAGAACTTCTGCTCAAGCACTCATGTCAGAAATACAAAGCATCCTGAAAACTCCTTCTATTTCTGATGAAAATAAAGAAAAAGCTTTAGGTTTATTAAGAGAGGCAGCAGTAGCAGGAGAAAATGCAGACATTCTTAAGCCACAAGTAGACGAGCTTAAGAAAAGTATGCTTCCTGAAAAAATAGGAACCAGAGGTTCTCCAACAATTAGATCTATGTATAGTGAAAAAGACAGGCAGTATTATGATTACGCTATTTATAGAGATGATTCTGGAAAGGTAGTGTCACAAAAACTACAACCATCTAAAGTAGAGCCGAAAAAAGAAGAAGATCCTTTCGATAAAAAATGGGCTTCTGATCTTCTTACACAGGCAAGAGATAAGTCAAGAGATGCTAGAACAAATGCTGAGAAGTACTCTCAGTTAGCAAGTGAAGCAGCTAACAGATCTTTTTATGAAAGAGGTCTTCTTGGAAAAGCTTTATCTGCAACAGAAGAGTCTCTTGGTTTAGCAGGGGCTGCTACTACACATAGACGAAGAATTAATGAAATAAGAATGTCAGGGGCTTTAAACTTATTGCCTAAAGGACCAGCTTCAGATAGAGATGTTCAGTTAGCTATGGACGCTAGTATTGATCCTAATAATCTTACTAACGAAGAAGCTGAAAGCTATTTAAGAGGGATGGAGAAGATAGCTAGGTTGGAAGAAGAATACTACTCCTTAAAACTACAGTATATGCAAGACGCTAATGATCCTAATGCTATTGGTTTTGAAGATTTAGTTGCCAAAAAAGCAGCTGAAAGGGCGTTTAGCGAGCTTAAAAGCAATGCTCCTGGAGCTACTCAAGGAGTAATTCAGAAAATAGTAGACGCCAATACGATAGCAAACCCTGAAGATAGAGAAGCAGCTTTACAAGAAATAGATAAACTTTTTCCTGTTGCTTTTGAATTAATATCTAATCTAGAGTCTGCTACTAACCAATGGAATAAAACTGTGTCAAGGAATCCTAATTTACAAGGTATAAACTAATGCAAAACGATAGGCTTTCTTCGTTAGCTGATTTAGCACAAACACTTTCTGTTCCTGCTTCTTCTACTGCTACTATTTCTTCTCAAGCTCCTTCTGGTTTTCGCACAGAAGATTTAGAAGAACTTCGTCAGCAAATGGAAGAAGAACTCAGACAGTCTTCAAAAAATAGAGAAGATCTTGAGATTGAAGAAACGGCATGGTCTTCAGAAGATTCTTTAGCTGCTGCACAGAGGTTTTTCTCTAGTGCTGCTTTAGGATGGGGAGATGAATTAGGTTTATGGACAGCCGCTATTGCTGCTTCCCAAACAACCGACAAAACCGCAAAAGAAATATACACAGAGATGCGTAAAACCTACGATTCTCAACAAGAGGAATTTAAAAGAAGACAAGAAGGCGCTGCTTTAGCAGCAGACATAGCAGGAGCAGTTGTTTCTCCTGCCACTTATGCTGCAACTCCTCTAGCTATAGCTGGTCGTCTAGGTCAAACAGGCTCTTTAGCGGCCAGAGCAGCTGCAGAAGGTGCTGTGTACGGGGCTGGAGAAGCCGGAGAAGAGCAGAGATTACAAGGCGCACAAGCAGGCGCTGTTAGTGGTCTTGTTGGCGCTGGTTTAGTCAAAGGTGTTACAACAGTTGCTGTAAAAAGCGCAGACATTTTAAGCAAACGAAGAGTAGAAGGGGACCTTGTTGATATAGATGGGGACTTTGTTCCTATTACTTTAGCAGCTAGTGACCCAAAAGGTGCGGAAGGGTTGATTCACACTTTTTATAGGGACGTTGTTGCTCCTTCTTTTGGCGGAAAAGGAATAATTAAAGAACAAGAAGAAGTAATTCTAAAGAAAGCAGAAGATTATATAGAGGCACAAAAAGCCTTCTCAACTAAGTTAGACGAAGGTATTAAACAAAAAGAACAGCAAATTAAACAGCAAATGAAAGACGCTGAAAACGTCTTAAAAGAACAAGGAAAAGAACTTAAAACCACTAAAAAACAAGAAACAGGAGATAAAATTGCTCCTTTAAAGTCTAAGCTGCAGGCTTTAAAAACAGGAAAAGCAGAAGAAATTGTAGCCAAAGCTGCTTCTGATACTAGAAAAGTGCTAGATGCTCGTAGGTTTAACTTCAGAAATGAAGCGTTTATTAACTCATTTCCAGAAGGATCAACTTCGAGGGATATTGAGAATGTTCTAAAGATAGAAGATATAGGAAGCAGGGCCAGAGCTTTAGATAATCTATGGAATACTAAAGGATATTCCATGATTAAGAATAAAACATTTAGGTTTAAATCTGGAGAACTGGAGAAAAATCTAGAAAAAGCTTTGCAAAACGATTCTTATTTCAGAGTTAATACTGTGGACATTCCTTCAGTTATGAAGGTTTTTGGATTGGCTGTAGAAGATGTTAAGTTTTTTAAAGACCCAAGTGGTCGAGTTCAAGGAGACCTTGTTAGTTCCTTAAGATCCAGAATAGGCACTTTAGCAAACCAAGCAACAGATCCTCAAAATAGACGTGCTTTGTACACTCTTCAAGATGAAATAGACAAAATAATGAAGAGCCAGCTTACTGACAAACAAAAGAAAGCTTTTGAAAAAGAAGCAGGAAAGTGGAAAACAACCGTAGTTCTTCGAGAAGCTATTGAAGGAGCTCAAGTAGACCCTAAAAAAAGAGGATACTTTAATGAGGCTGACTGGATAACAGAAGTAAGTCGAAACAACAGATGGGACTCTAGATATGGAACTGGTCCTTTAAATCAAACAGCAAGGGTTTTAGAAGCTAACTTAAAACAAGCTGAGAAGTCTGTTGCAAAGAGAGCCTCTAACTTAGCTAAGACTAAAGCTCGTTTAGTAGAAAAAGAGATAAAGGAACACAAAAATAAACTTGCTTCATCTTTGGCTAAAATAGATAGCGGGCTTTCAGCTAAAAAGGTAGCGTTATCCAGAAATCCACAATTAGCATCTGAGATAGCTTCTGATGTTTCAAAAAAAGAAAGACTAACTTCTGAAATAAAAATATTAGATAGGGACTTAATTAAGCTACAAGAACTAAGAGCTTCTAAAAACCCTACTTGGTATTATACTTTAGCTGCTACGGGTATTTTAGCAGGACTTACCACAGGAGGAGCCGTAGGTGCGGGCACTGCAGCTGGTATTGCATACGGAGCAGGAAGGGCTTTAAGCACACCAACAGCACAGAAGATTGTTGCTGGACAAACTCCTAGACAAGAGAAAATACAACGTATTCTTCAGTCTGACGCAACCGGAAGAACTGCCCAGATCTTAGGACAAGCAGGTGGCATTATCGGATCAAGAGCAGGCATGTTCACAGAGTAAAAAACAACAGGGGCCAATTAAGGCCCCTTTAGTTTCACACTTCGCACACCCCAGCAACACACGCTAACTGCTGTGCACCTTCCGTCATGTCAGAAGCCTCCACAATGTCCCAGTCGATCTTCTTCGGAAACTCCTTAGCTAGACTCTTGTAAGTCTCCAGATCCACTGGCTCATACGGTGCCTGCTGGTACGTGTGTTCTGAGTAAGGTAGGAAACTAATGCCACTCACCTTGTCGAACTTGTTGTACAGCCACTGTCCCACCTCCAGGAACTCATTGTCCCTGTAGTAGCACGTCATGGACGGCTTGTGTTCACACCAGTAATCCTGGTACATCTCCCATAGCTCAAGCTGTTCCATAGCACCCATCTCAGACGCAACCACAGCCCCTTTGGGGGACTTTATCGGAAAGGAGAATACCTTAGTACTGGGTGACATCACGTCGTCCTCTACGGGTATTCCTGCAGCTTCCAGGACGCCACACAGCGGGTCTCGTGAGTCAGCCCTTACTCGTCTAATGTATTGCTCAGAGTATCTAGGATGTATGCCTGATGCGCTATCCACCAGCTGAGAAACAGTACCGGAAGGCTTAACAGCAGTAATGGCAGTGCTAACACTGATGCCAAGATTCTTAGCCCATTTGCGGTTAGTCGCAATAGCTTCCTTCTTGAGTTCCTCCAGCCAGTACTTAAGTTCATTGCGGTCCTTTCTCCCAGACATCACTGGATGGTCCATGATACCAGTCAAGGACACCCCAAGTAATGCCTCTTCTTTTGTGTTGTCGCTCCAGATCTTACGTAGGTATCTGAAGTTAGTTAGGGTTGCTTGCAGAGTTCCAAGGATAGTCGCAATTCGTACTTTCCTTCGGAGGCTGTCGAGACTATCTTCTGCCCTGATAACAACCTCTGACAGGTTGCAGAATTGGTAGGGACGGAGGATAATCTCTGAGCATGGATTAGTTCCAAAGTCAAAGGTAGCATCTCTTCTGCCGTTTTTCTCAGCTTGTCGTTGACTTGCGACGCGACTGAAAACACCCCTTTCGCCTGACCTCGACTCATACAAACTCTTCCACTCGTTCAAAAATGCTTCAAAATCTGGCTTCTCTGTGTAACAAGCAGAGTTGTTAGCTAAGCCACGCTGAGGATTGTCTACCCACCACTGTCCTGACTTGGCTCGTCGTATCCTGTCGTCAGTGAGGTTACTGAGACTGATGAGAGCACTTCTCCTGACTCCCCCGACGACGACGATTTGTGCAATCTTGCAGCAGATATCATGACACTCGATGGAAGTGAGCTTTCGTCCAGCAGCGGTGCGAAAGACTTCAACCGTGAAGTTAAACAGGTCTTCAAGAGGTTCTGGACCAGACGCTCTACCTCCGAAAGTCCGTAGCGGGGCACCTGCAGGTCTAACTCCAGATACGTCCCACTTTGGAACTTGACCAGTAAAGAGCATTGCGATAAGTTCTCGATAAGCTTTTGACCACCCAATCTTGCTGTCAGCGACGTGTATAACGGTATCTGTATCATGGAACTCCTCTGCGACTTCTGGTAGTTTTGTGATGTACTGGCGTTCGACACTAAAGCCAACACCTGTGCCACACATAAGCACGTACATCATCTCATCAAAAGCTTTAGGATGGTCAATAGGTAAGTAGGAGCAGTTGAAGCCAGCTACGTTGTCACGCTCCAGTGCTTCACCAGCAGTCATTAGCGCCCTCATGCTGGGCATTACGTCCAGGTTGTAGATAAAGGGCTGCAACTCCTTCGCTTCTTTTACTGTCAGCTTCTCCTGCTTGACCCAGAAGTCCAGGTAGCGGTCAACTGTTTCAGCCCATGTCTCCCTGCGCTGCTCCTCCGGTAGATACCTAGCGTACCTGGACTTGTGTATGTACTGTTGATATGCGTCCATTATGCTCCTCTTTGCTTATTGTAATACTCTTTTCTTTCTGCGTAGTAAGTTTTTAGCTCTGTTTCTTTTTGTTTGTCTTTCCAGATATTACTAGGACTTCTTTCGTCTTCAAGCATTGTCTTGTAGTATTCGTCAAGACCATTACTCAAGATGGCTTCTCTTAAACCAGCGCCTGTATAATGTGCCCAATCCAAAATACCTACAGGTCTGAAGCGTCTTTTATTTCTAGCAAAAACGTAATCGTTAAATAAAGTATAGTATTTTTTTTCTAAAAACGAGCAGTCTTTTTTAGGTTTCTTTTGTTTTACTTTTTCTAATACTTTAATCAGCTCCATGTGGCCAACAGGTAGACTTTCGTTATAAAAAACAGGTCTACTTCTAAAAGGCTCCTCTATCATATCTCATAGTCTCCTCTTGTAATCAATGCTAACTTAATCTGGTCCAGTAAAAAATAAAGATCCTGCGTGTCTATGTTCGTAGAGATGACCACAAAGTCCTCTGACTTGACGATACAGAAAGCGTCCTCGTACTTCTCTAGATCCTCCACTGTAGTAACAGCTGCAAATACTGCTGGTACTGGTACTTTTTCATCTTTGCCTCCGAAGTGCCCCTCAATGACTTTCACTGTATTAACTCCTGTATCAGCCTGTCTACGTACCAGCGACACTTCCGAAGGTCCTCTACTGGTTTCTTCTTGTAGTGGTAGCGCCATAAGTACTTCAGTGAGTTGCCCTTGAGATACCCTCTGAACTCTTCTGGTGACATGGACGCTTTGATTGCGTCAATAGCCTCGATGTCCCCCTTGTTGTAATGCTCAGGCTTGGCTACAGCGTCCCATTGTTCAGGCGTGGCGATGTCAATACCCATCTTCGTCCTCCTCTTCAACTTGTAACTCCTCTTCAAACCTGTCCAGCCTGTTAATTAACTTGTCTTCAAAACGGTCCAGCAACTCTTCCGCTGATATCTCTAATGCCTCCAGAAGATCATCAGGATCGTACACACGAAGAATCCTTTCTTTGATTTCATCCATTGTTAGAGACATTGTTAATCAACTCCTGAAGTGTATCTATAGTGTACCACGTTATGCCTTCTTTGTCACACCATTCTGCCATCGTCATCTTTGCTCCTCTTCTGATCTTCTTGTTGGGGTGCATGAGGACAAACACGAGTTTCTGTCCTTTAGGCAGGCTGTCCCTGACGCTAGTGTACTTCTTAGTATCTCCTTCTCTAAAGAAGCCTTTACACTCGACAACTGTGCCTGTTGCAGCATGAACAAAGTCAGGACGATAATTACGGTGAATAACGTAAGGAACTGTGATTGGTTCATATTCAAAGCCTCTGAGAACTTTAGCTACGTTCTCTTCAAACTTACTACGGAAGACTGATTTCTGGGACCTTCGGCTCATTGATTACCTCTACTAAATAACGTGGACCTGTTGAGTATGCAAAGCCACGAACTTCGGGCCAACATTGTTTTTTGTAAGCGCAGTAGGAGCAGCCAATAGCGAGCTTCTGGTTACCGCTCTTGCCGTCAGGGACTGCTTCATAACAAACATCCGGTGGTGTTTCTTGTTGTACCATCTCCTTAACGTGTTTGATTCTTTCCTCTATGTCATAAGAAATCTTCTCGTGTACTGGTGCAAACTCGTCCTCTGAGTCATACATCAGGTACGTCAGGTGACCATTCTGTTTATCCATAGCCAGCCAGCCAAACTTAGTCTCACCTTCGGAATGGGCGTATGCTTTGATCTGAGCGATGTACCCAAAAGGATCATCAAAAGCCAGCGTACTGTCTTTGAACTTCTTGAAACCATAGGAAGACACGGACTTAACGTCAGTCACAACTCCGTCAATCTTGCAGTCCATGTGCCCCTTGATGCCTTCTACTTCACACTTCTGCTGTTCACCAGCCACTTCATGTCCTGCTGCTCGTGTCAGGAACAGCAGTAGCTCCTCAATGAGATGACCATAGAGGAACTTGACGTAGGTGTGCCCTTGAATCTCTTCACTGGCTTCGACACCGTTGTACACATTCCACAAGTAGCGGTCTTCGCGCCCAATGTTGGACATACGGAGTGTCCTGTTGTCGCGCTTCTTTTGGACACCGAACTCCTGACGCATCAGGTTCTTGACGTTTTCGCCAAACTGCTCTATTGCAGCGTCGATGTCTACTCCTTCTTCTACTTCTTTGGTTGACACCAGTTTGTAGATGTCGTCTACTAGAGTGTACACGTTTTTCATGTTATTTCCTTAGTGAGTTTCTGCCCACGTTGTTCCGACTTTGTATTCTCCGTCGAGAGGACACTTGAGGTTAAATGCCAGACCCGCCGCTTTGAGGCACTCAACTGCGAGCCAGCCGTACTTCTCTGCTTGTTCTTCAGCGACTTCTGCTTGAACTTCGTCATGTATGTTTCCTATGAACTTGTAGTCAATCTTCCACTGCTTTGCGTACTCATCCAGCAGGACCAGTGCTTTCTTCATCACGATTGCACCAGCAGCCTGCAGTAGCGTATTCAGTGCCGCGTGTTCTGACCTAACTGTAAGACGTCGTCCATCCAGTCCATCGAGATATCCTCGTGCAGCTGCTCTAATAGTTCGTTCTCGTAGACCTGCAAGAGCAGGTGTATTTTCGAGAAATGTCCGCTTAAGCTGTGCGCCATCATTTGCGCTTCCTCCAACGATAGTTCCGATTTTGGCATCTCCCGCTCCATAAAGGAAAGCATAGATGAAAGTTTTTGCTTGAGGTCTAGTTTCAAGGCCAGCAGCCATTTGGTTTCTTGTGTGTACATCTTCCGTGAGGAGGACATTGGTAAACTCCTTATCGTCCATGTAGTGTGCCAGCATACGCAACTCAAGACCACTAGCGTCAAACCCCACGAGCTTCTTGCCACTTGGGACTGTCCAGCAGGATCTACACTCGTGTCCGTATGGGCTGTAGCTTGCTGGTACTTGTGCCATGTTGGGTGACTGGTGGGTCATACGTCCAGTGACTGCTCCGTTGCTGATGACTCTGCCATGGACTCTACCGTCGTCCTTCACATGCTCCAGCCATGAGTTCACCTGTGCGTATCTCTTTTGTAGCATCAAGTACTCACTCACTGCTTTTGCTTCCGGAAGATCAATGGTGTCCAGGACAGCTTCGTCTACTATCGGATTGCCTTTGTCCGTAACCTTCTTAAACTTGGCCCCTATCTGAGACAGCCTTTTGGCAATCTGTTGGCGAGAACCGACGTTAAACACCTCCACTTTGTCCTTAAGACGCTTACCAGTCTTCTCAGACCATCTTTCATGAACAATGGGTGGGAACTTCTTCTGTAATTCTTCTTCTATGTCATTCATTCTCTCCTTAAATGTAGCACACAAGTCTCTTGCCAGTGGTTGATCCAGAAGCCAACCATTGCGCTCCTGCTGCTGCACAATATGCTGAACTCTATGTTCCAAGTCGATAGAATCTTGAGAAAACCTAACCATCTCTTTTTTCAACCTGGTGTGTACTGCTTCTGTGACCTTCACGTCCTGTATGCAGTAGTTGACCAGTTCTTGACTAGTTTGTGACCAGTCATCATGGTCACCTTTTGGAAACCCTAGTTCATTACCCCAATTCCTCAAGGAGTGTCCTCCTGACTTACTTGGGTCATACAAACGGGACAACACCAGTGTATCTATGATCCTGTCAGACGCCACAGAAACGCCCCAGAGACGTTCTAGGACTGGCATATCGTAGCCTATTAGGTTATGCCCAACGACGCTCACAGAGCCTTTGAGAGCTTCTGAGAGGGTGTCTGGTGCTGTATGCACTGTTGTAACACCGTTTTCCATGGTTACTACACACCAAATCCGTGTTGCTTCGATTCCGTCAGTCTCAATATCCAAATAAATCATACTGTCTGACTTCTTCTTTTGGTTCTCTTTCTATGTTCAAGTAGTCTTTTTCTTCCACTGTTTTCTCACGATGACAATTAGCACACAGGATAACACACTTTTCCATCTCTTCCAAGATGTCCGGCCAACTGTGTCTGTACGCCTTGCTCATTTTGAACCTTTTCTTGTTTCTGTCTACATGATCGAACTCCAGAGCTTGTGCAGTCTCTTTGTAACCACACTTGCTACAGCCTTTTTCTAGCTTGTACTGCTGAAGAAAGCTTATCTTTTCATCGATGTCCTTCCTTCCTCTGTGCGTCGGCCTCTTCAAAAGTCGTCCCCGATGTGCGGATTTGGCACTTCTGTCAACCTGCCTGTAATCCTATCATAAGCAAGCCAACAAGCAGGACCAGTTTCACCAGTGTAACGATTCTTAAGGACCCTAACAGTCGTTGTGTTCCTAATGTCTTCGTTCTCATGTTGCTGGTCTCGCTCCATGCCTATGACAATATCGGACAACTGGGCTATTGCTTGTGACCCTCTGAGTTCACCCAGGCTGATCTGTGCGCCGTCTTCATGTGCTTTACCTTGTGACCTACGCAGGTGGGACACGAGGAACAAGCCGACTCCGGTTTCAGCCACGAGCGTCCTGAGCTTCGTCATGATTTCGTCAATGGCCTTACGCTCGTCACCCGACTCCTGAGAGGACACAACAATACTCAGGTGGTCCAGGATAATGTACTTGCAGTCCAAAGCTTTAGCCATGTACCGGACTCGTGACAAGAGGTTGTCAGCCGAAGTGGAACCCCAGTGGTCAAATAAGTAGTACCTGCCAGTGCCCAGTGTGTCCTCCCAGTAGGGACGCAAGTGTTCAACTGGCGTGTCTTCTTCCAGGTGTAACGGACGGTTAGCAGAGACTGACATGATGCCCAACGTGGTTCTAGCCAGGTCTTCCTCCAGAGCCAGGACACCGATGTTGCCACGGCAACGCTTCAGTAAGTCATATTCAATCTCACGGATGAACTGGGACTTACCCATGCCGCTACCACTGGTTATCGTGACTAACTCGTACGGTCTGTGTCCACGAGTTAAGTGATTCAAGCCTTCCCATGGGTACGGTATGGACTTGACTTTCCTCTTTTCTACCAGCGTTTCCCAGGTGTCCACACCAGCCACAATACCGTCAGGTCTGTAGGTCTTGGCGTTCCACCAGGCTTGCGTGAAGTCCTTCACACGGTTAGCCATCAGCATGTCACTGGCGTCTTTCAACGGCAGCTTCACGATCTTCAGCTTGTTGGGACTGAAGAGGTCCTTGACTTGTTCCAGAGCAGCGTCACCAGCTTTGTCGTTATCGAAACACAGAACCACTTGCTCGTAACCTTCGATCCACTCCAGCTGCTCTTTGATTTCTTTGGCTGCGTTTGCAGCACCCGCACGTAGAGACACTACGTCCCACTTCTGGCCGGACATCTCGTACACAGCCAGTGCGTCCAGTTCTCCTTCTGTTATGGTTAGGTATCTGTTGGTTGTACATTGGTTCTGACCAAAGAATCCAACTCCGGTGCTGTTACCAGTAGTGTAGAAGTTCTTAGTCTTTACCTCACGTACTTTTGCTGCTACTACTTCGTTTGTGTCTACTTTGTAGTAGGGGTAGTAGTGCTTTATGATTTCACCTGTGGCTGAGTACTCCACGGTGACTCCGAAGTGTGCACAGGTCTGTTGAGATATCCTGCGCTGGGGTATTGCTGCTACTGTTCCTCCCATGTTTAGGCGACATGGTTTCACCGTAGCTACTTCCTTGATCTGTGTTGTCATGTTCCCGCCCGTGATGTGGTAGGTACAACCAGCGGCGAAGCAATGTGCTCCACCGTCGTTATAGATGGCTAGGGCATCCGAAGATCCACACTCCGGACACCCCTCATGTCTGACAAAACCTGACACTAGAAGTCTCCGGCGTCACCTTCAGTCATCTCAGCTTCCTCAAGTACCTTCACGGCTTCGAGATAAGTAGCCACCCCATGTACGGGATGAGGTTGACCCAAAACGTACTTCAGGCGTACTTTTGAATTATAAGGGACTTCACCGTCGTATCTGTTGCCGTCCGCGTCGAACCTTTTGATTTCAAACTTGGACTTGAACTTGCGTTGCTTAGCACCCTGGTAGTCCTTGATTTTGACACCTTGTGCTGCCAGTGTTGAAGCGTCGTCTTCTGACAACGTGATGGTCATTGAGTAGGCACCAGTGTCCTGCCCATTGAATACGTCATGTTTCGTTAGATTGCTGAAGTTTACTGTACCTTCGATTGTTGCTGCTGCCATGGAATAATCTCCGTTTAGTCTTTGGTTAAGCCCAGCGTTTCTCACTGGGCATACCAATATTATACCATGTTTTCAGCTTTTGTACAGACTTTCTCCACTTTTGTTGGACAGGCGGGCATAAACATAAGTAAAACCAAAGTAGTTCCTAAGTAGTACTTCAGTAGTACTACAGTAGTCTACTACTACTGTTTACTTCTTTAGTTTATTACTTAAGTAGATTCTTTTGTATTACTTTAGTAGAGTATATCATAAGAATCTTCAAAAGTCAAGTGATTTCTTTTGTATTCTTCAAAGAAACCGTCGTCGTCCCATTCACAAGCTTGGGAACTGTGGTAACAGATTGTGCACAAGTCGTAGAAGTCACCATTGGGATCCTTACGTGTCAACTCTGCGTCCTCTAGTATCTCATTGCAAGCTTTACACCTCATCTGCTACTTCCTCAGAGTAGATATAGTAAAACCTGTCTCTGTGCATTTGTAGCAACTCTGTGGGTATCATTCGCATGTACTTGTCCCTCAAGAGGTCCTTCAGAACGAACTGAAGGTCTGCATAGGTTAGACTGTACATTTCATCTACGGCTAAGTCATCAGCCATACGTTCAACATCAGAGTCGCTTACGTACTCATCAGTTATCTTTTCGCTAGTCATGGGTATTCTCCTTTAGTGCGTCCCAGCTTGACATCAAGGGTATCATACTTGACACCTTGTTGTCAATCAAATTTGCAACCAGTCTGCACTCCAGCTGTGCGTCAGGTGTAGACCTAAGATTCACCACTCGTGCAAAGGCTGCTAGTGAACCCGTCCAGTACCACTCAGTCATCATGGACTGTGGTAGGACCATACGTGCCTGCTCTGGTGCTATGTTCTTCTCCTGTACCATGTATTCGTAGAGTTCAGCTGCTTTTGTCATCAGGTCCCAGTATTCAGCAAAGACCACTGAGTCACGCGCCAGGACTTCATCAGAAGATCCTTGTTTCTTGTCTTCAGCACGTATGCGCCATAGTTCAGGATTGTAGAACTCAGGTGGCTCGTCTACGTACCTACGGCTGACTTCATTCCACACTAAGCCTACCTGGTGCTTCACCAGCTGCCTAGCGACAAACACTGGTGCTTTGACCCTGAATTGCAACTGTACGTGCCCAAAGGGTGTCCAGTGGTTGTGCTTAGCTAGGTACTTAATCAGCTTCACGTCACCCGTGGTGAGGCTCTTGTGGTGCTTAGCGAAGGACACACGGGCTGCATTGGCTACCGTTAGGTCTGACCCCATGTGGTCCAGTAGTTCTACTTCAATCATGCTCATAGCGTATAAATCTCCGTTGCTGTGTCTGCTGTTGTGATAAAGATGACGACTGCCGCTATCAGAAAACAGATAGCCACAATGATGGCAAAGTCCTCCTTGTGTTGGTCCTTGATTACGTATCCTTCGTTGAAGTCTTCATAAATCAGTTGAAGTTCTGACTTGATCCAATTGTATATTCTCTTGATTGTGTTCATCCTATGTTTACTCCGTTGAGTTTCAGGGCTGCTTTGGTCCTGTTGTCCACGTCAAGTTTTGTCATGATGTTGGTCAAATGGTGTTTAACTGTACGGTCAGCCATGTAGAGCTTAGCGCCAATCTCACGGTTACTCTTGCCAAGCTTGAGAAGGTCCTCAACTTGTCCCTGTCGGTCTTTGTTTGTTCTCATGTGTTTACGTAGTCCTCCTTTATCACTAGCTTCACTGTGACTTCACCGTCTGGGTATCCTGAGTAGAAGTCCTTGATGTCGTCTCTGAGCCTGAGTAGCACTGTAATTTGCTCTGTCTCTTCCAGTTCATAGTCCCTGTATCCAGCGATGTAGCAGAGCCTTGTGGTGCCTGTCTCACGAACTACTTTGTTCTCGTCCAGGTGATGGTCCTTTGTGTATGCCTCTATGTAATAGTCCGCGTTGTCTTTGCTTATGTTTACTTCTACAGCCATGCTGGTGCCTCCCTATTAGTCCAACGCATATCAATCTCTTTGCGTCTCATCCGGTAATACTCACGGTATGCTGCTACTGTGTCCTCCCCTTTACATTCGTCATATATGCACTGTGGGGGATCAACAAAAGGCAGCACCGGCAGTGCTTCCGGTATTTTAGACAAGTGATACAAAAGCCCAGAAGTCTTGTGTATCTTGCCATAGCGTAGCTCGTACTCCAGCAAAAGACCACGTAAATGGTGCAACCCATGTTTATACGCAATCTGAGACGATCTGAGCCATTTTG
>Ga0208644_1002680_pt1 | contig 14121 bp, 28 predicted proteins | sample VirMetDEL_Nov_18_FD_184517 | JGI IMG/M metagenome (GOLD analysis project Ga0208644, IMG submission 184517) | Aqueous microbial communities from the Delaware River and Bay under freshwater to marine salinity gradient to study organic matter... | ecosystem: Environmental > Aquatic > Marine >... | reverse complement strand
TGTCGTAGGTCTTTTTGCCTATTACGGGGTCAAGTCCGTTTTTCATGAAGCGGGTGTTTAGTTTTTTTATGTCGAAAGCGTCTACATTGTGACCCGCGATAATGTCAGCACTTGCCATAAGGTCACGGATTGGCTTCAAAATACTCGCGTCTGTCCAATTCCGCGCTTCCTGTGGGGTAACGCATCCCTTCCAAACCTTGTCATCGTGAAGATAAGAAGCAGACCAGCAAATAATGTAATATTCGTGGACAAGGTCATCTGAGCGAAGATATTTTGACGGGACTTTTGCGCCATAGTTGAAATACAGACTTTTTGATACTTCGATGTCAAGGTACAGGATGTTCGCGCCGGTTCGGATAACTGCGGGGAGAAATGGCTTTGTCGGTTCGGTTTGAACGTGTCCGCAACGGTAGCAACGCCATAAAAGCATCCCATCACGGTTTTTTTCTTGTAAGCCTGTCCTCTTGTTGATTTTGGCATACCATCGTTTGCCATAGCATTGGAGGCAGTTTTGCATCCTATTTTTTCCTATCTCGTAAAAGACTAGAAGCAAGCCATACAAAAAGAAGAATAGCTGAAATAATTAGAACGAACGCTTCTGTCATTTCACAATCAAATCCCACAAGCGAAATACTATATCTAACAGTAATCCGCTTGCAATTAGGTATATCAATTTTTTCTCACTAGCTACCCATTGCTCTAAGTTCCTAACGCGTTCTAAGAGACCGACTTCTTTTGTATCTCCAATAATCGAACTATTAAGCAAATCAACCTTATCGCCTAAAGTATCTAGCTTGTCTAAAATTTGTTTATTCCCTGTAACTCTCACTTTCCTATCTGCCATTAATAAGTTTCCTTTTCTGCCCCGCCCGCCTGCCCGTTATCTATGCCGATGAATTCGTGAAGTGGTCGCATTTGGGCGGGGCTTGGTATCAGACTTAGAGGGTATGACCCCGTCTTGCGTTATCTAAGTCGTGGGTATACCCTAACTCAATTCGCGGGTGTATGATTTACCGATAACTGGCACATTAGAATCCGCAAGAAATTCATGGAACTTTGCAGGAAGTCCAATCTGAGCCACGAAACCAAGAATGTAGAGAACAAGAACCGCAAGATCGGCGGCTTTTTCATCCAACCCAACCACGTTTACCTCTGGGGCGAAAATACGAAGTCCCGCCAAAGCGATAAAGAAAAGAAGGGATAGAAGGGAAGATACCTGCGGTGCTTTTCCGTCAGGCAGACCGAAGGTTTTTGCAACATTTACAAGGGCGGCTACAAGAGCGGCTACACCTGCGAGGGTTGCAAACTGTACAATAATTGATTCAAACATTGATACTCTCCTATAGGGTGAATTAAACAAAAACCGCCCGCAAGACGATTCCGCAATCATTGCGGTTTCTGTCTCACGGGCGGGGCTTTCCAGCGCGGCGCGTGTCGTGCGCCACATATAGCGGGGCTGGTTAGGGCGCGGCGTATATGTGGTTAGATTGGTTGTATTTTATCACGATTGCGGAAGTTTAACAATCGAGGCTAAGAGTTTTGCTGTATCTGCGCGGATTCGCGCCACTTGAATAGATAACCATGCTTTTTAAAACACGCATAATAAAATTCGCACCTTATACCAACGTGTCTAATAATTGGTTCACCTGTTTGTTCACTATAATCAAACTTTTCGTCAGTTACCAATTTACCACCGCAATGTTTACAGTATTTAGGCTTGCGAAATCTGTAAATTAATCTATCAAACATATAACCTCTTAACTTTCTAAGTCACTACGCTTGAACACGCCCTTATCGAACGATTCTTGCGCCTTGCGGAGTGTGGTGATTTGCGACTTAATGAGCTTTTCGTATTCCTGAATTTTTTGTCGCATCTGCTTGTTTTCTTTTTGTAACGCAATAATTATAATGTCTTTCGATAAACTAAACTTCTTTGGGTGTGGCTTCATTCTCCCCCCTTACCAGCTCTCATGACGGCGATGTACCCAACGGTCAGAACTGCGAACAACACAAGGCAGATAATCAGGCGGGCTATTGCTTCCATTTTTGCGCCTCCTCCCAAATGTAGTAGCCTAGAACGCCTACCCATACTGGGAATAAAATGTATAGTACTGGGGTTTGCCAGTCCATCATCGTACCGCCTCCAACGCTTTTAACCACTTGCAGTTACTCCAGCCATATTCGTGGTGACACCAATTCGAGTCACCAATCATGCGTACATCGTCCACGTGGATAATGTCGCCAGGAAACAAATCGCCGACATCTTGCGCCGATTCGCTGGGCATGGCGCGGATGTTTAGCCCCTCATCTGCTACCACAACCATTAGCACTGGCTGACGCACAGCGGGTGTTGATTCCGATATGATTGCGGATTCAGCCTTTAGCGCGGGGGCGGTTTGGATACCGCAAGCGAGGGCTGGGATGGTGAATAAGATAAACCATAATTTAATTTTCATAATGTTCCTTTCTGTTGGCAGAAGGTGCTACTAATTTACGAATAATGCCGCACATATGCGGTCTGTTGTTACACATATCAGCATCTAAGCCAGAGCATCCAATTTCCCTACAAATTTCTTTTAGCGATTCAATCGCTGCTTTTCTTTCTTCGGGTGTCATATTTTTTATGTTCCTTTTCGTGGCAGGGTCGGCATAACACTTGCAAATCTGACATTTTCTCGCGCCCAATGCGGGCGTAGGTCAAATGGTGTACGTCCAGCCGTCCGCGCTGTTGGCACTTCTCGCACTTGTACCCAACGTCTTTTAGCTTTCGTACCCGCGTCTCTCTCCAGTGCTTTGAGTAAAGATAAAAATATCTGTACCAAATCTGTCGGAGTGTGAGACGCGGGCGTAGGACGTACAGCCAGCCCGCTAACAAGGCAGATAACATCAGGAGGTCAGCGGTCATGAAAGAGCAAGAGACAAAGCAAAAAGAGCAGCCACAATCCAGCCGACTTTGTCTTTACTATTGACCGAATTAAAAATACAAAAAATAAAACTAATAATTAGAAATATCTTCATATTTTCCTTTCTAAATCTTGCCTGTTTTCAGTTCGCTATGATTCACGCGCTTTTTGTTAGTTTTGGCTCGCTTTGCTAACCACTCTGTTAGTACGGGTTGCCAGCTTTTCCACGCTTCCTCGTCGTTAGTAGCAGAAATGGTCTTGACGGTCTTTGCCTTTCCGCCACGGGTGCAAACAACAATGGAGCGGGGCTTGTCTCCGCCGATTACAAACCAGCGGAGATTGTGCCAGTCGCTAACATGCGCTTCGTTAGCAATGTTCGTTAGCAGGTTCTTTTCAATGGTTTTCGCCTTGCTAACTACTTCTACGGCAACGGGGGCGGCTACTAACGCGTATTCCCGCTGCCCTGCGTAGGGTTTTCCTTGTTAGCACCACGTTTCGCGGCGGCTAAAAACTGGGCTTGTAGGGCTTCGTAGTCGTCTGGATATTGTTTCTTTAGCTCATCTTCCTGCAAACGGACTGTTTGCAACTTGGTTAGCAGTCGGCTTTTTAGCTCCAATTCATGTTCAGCTACCCGCGCTTTTCCTTCGATGCGCTTAGAACGGATTGTGTTAGCAATCTCATCATCAATTAGGATATACAGCAAACCAGCTAAAATAAGGGCTACTGTACCGCCAACGGCTACCGCAAACAAACTGTTAGTATCCAGCGTCACGTCAATGCTGTTAGTAACTGCGATTGTGTTAGCAAGCAGGAAATCTGCAAATCCATAGTACGCGCTAACACCCAACCCCATCATTACCATTCCAATGGCAATTCCCTGTTGCCATCCGTTAGCACGATTGTATAAGTACGCAATCTGCCCAAGATAAAACGGCAGAGAACTAACAGCTACAAAACCGAGTGCTAACATTACGTTATTTGTGAGGGTGTGCCCAACTGTCCAAACGCGGTATTCTGCAAACAAAAATAAAATATCTACAACAATTCCAACAATAAGAACAGCCTTGTTGGGTAAGTCTTGCATTGTAAATCTACCGTCGTTATTTCCAAAAACCCTGTCGTACCATTGCTTGATGTTCATAACTCAATCCTTTCTACATGACGCTCAATCAACCACGTTGACTGAGCTGAACTGGGGATACATTTCCCGTTTTCCAACATGACCATGTACATCCACTCCATAGGGTTACGGGGTGGGGCTTCAATCTGGACTATCGTATGATTTCCGAATCTATCACCTACCTTTAGTTCGTGGGTGCGGAGTTCTAGCTTCATAGTTCCGCCAAGTCGTCCGCGTTGAACTCGTAGGGTCCGCGTAATTTCCCGTTGACCTCAATGTACCCGCGATACTTTCCGTGCCTGTCGCCAGCCGCGTCTAAAATGAATTTACGGTCTGCTAGGTCGTATCCTTCCACTAGGCACATTTCGTTTACATGATCTGTTATGAGTGTTTTGTATTTCTTGGAAGTGGGGAAGATGTTTGTCATTCTGCCAACACGCCTTTCTGCATAAACTCATTCCATGTTTGCGACAAGATAACCAAGTTACGGGCAGAGAGTTCGATTTCCATCTTCCACTCTGGGTAATCTTTTACCAGTGCGCTGATTTTTTCTGCGTCTTGTTCTGCTTCTTCAACGGAGCGGCGATGGTTCATGTTGATTTTGCGTAGCTCTTGCTTTAGTCCTTCGGGAATTTCTTTCACCTTTCTTTATCCTTTCTCCTCATACCAAACGGTATAAGTGATTCTTCGGTTAGCTAATACGTTTCCAGCTTCGCTTTGCGTTATGTGCTTAATGTCTACTTGATTTTCTGCAAGCCAGTTGTTTAGTGTCTGTTCTGCGGTTAATGGATTTCTATCACCTCCAACACACGCCCACCATATGATTACTTTGCTTTTCACCTCTTTTTATCCTTTCTCTAAAAATATCCTTGAAAGTTAATGCGCCCTACTTTTCCGTTGTTTCGTAAATCGCGCATTCTTTCAAATTCGGCTTTATAGTGTTGTGCAATGTCCTGCTTTTCACGGCGGGCTTGCTTGCCTAGCAGGATGTTTTCGGATTTCTCAATAAGTATGTCGTAGATGTGACCTCCTAGTTTTTCAAATTTCCATGTCATGAATTGGTGAGGGTTGCTCTCGAATTTTTGGTGACATCCGTAGCAGTGAGCGTCGGCATTGTATGGGTCAAAGCGGACGGCGTAATTACCGCGCCCGATGTAATGAGAGCAATGTAATCCGGGGTTGGCAGGAAGTCCCTTTGCGGTGTACCAAGGTTCGTATTTCTTCCCGCAACATTGGCACGTCCAGTCAGAACGCTCGCGGACACATAAAGAAAACCACATATCAGGGTCTTCAATTTTGATTGTTTTTGATTTCTTCTTGCCTTTCGCCATCCGTACTGGCTTTGGCTTGGGTCGTGGTGCTGCGTTTAGCATCTTCGATTACCTCCATAACTAGGTGATGGTCTGCGGCGCGGCGGATGTCATCGAGCATCCGATACCTGCCATACTGTTTTCGATGTGATAATTTTCTTCCTGAGCGCGAATTGCCACGTGACTTTTACGGTATCCTCTGATACCTTCCATCGTTTGCAAAGGGTATGCAGTACTTCGGCGCGGGTCATTTGTGGCTCATCTCTCAATAAGTCCATGAGTTCGTTGACTCGCGCTTGTTGGCGTTGCTGTCGGCGGGCGTTGTAATTTGTGAGGTCTGTCATAACTCAACCTTCCTGTAACGCTTATACTTGTATTCAACCTCGCTGTGATTTCCATAATGCTGAAACGCAAAACGAATAAATTGAACAAAGTTAAATTTTCCGCGCTTTTTACGAGTTAGAAATTTTTTAGTAATTCCGATGTTCTTTTTGATTCTTTCTAGTAGCTTCATACCATCTCCATTTCAATCTGCCGTTCTTCCACGTCGGCAGGGTCAATGCCTGCGATTGCTAAATCGAACGCCTGATAGGTGGGGAGTTGGTTTTTCTTGTCGGTCTTGGGTCGCCACTTGCGGTACAGCTTGACGCGGGCGATTTGTTCTTCGTCACTTGGCAAGTCCACTAGTTTCAAGCCGTTGGCAATGTTCGCGGCTTGGATAGTGTTCTGCGCTATCTTTTCGTTTATCATCCATTCGATAATGTTCATCCTAGAAACTCCCTTCCTGCCTCTAACCATTCGGTGAAGCGGCTTGTCTTTTTGGCATCCCATTTCAACAGAGTGGGGAACTTCCCCAATTGACTGAAAACGTTATTCAAACGGTACAAAAACGGGTCTTTATGCGGCTTTTCGCCTAAAGCGTGGGCGGTAAGCTGGTCTACTGTCAAAACGCGCCCTTGCCCGTCGCATAGCTCGATACACTCATTTAGCAACTGCTCCGGCGTTTTCTTTGCCATTTCATACAGCGTGTTTGCTGTTTCCATGTGTTCAAAGGACACGCCATTTGTTATCCACCGTACAAGGTTCTCAGCAGAGTAATTGCGGATGGTTGCTATCTTGCGCCGTAGCGTGTCTTTGGCAATCATCATGTCTGCGGCTTGTTCAGCGTAAGCTTGCATGAGCCGACCTTCCGCTTTCCAGTCGTCCATATCCTCGCGGAATTGAAGCAGGCTTTCCAGTTCTCCGAGTGCGCCTTGCTTTGCTCTCAGTCGCGTTTCTTCACGGCGAGAATGTGGGATTAGATCGCCTTCTGTAATTTGAAAAGTAAATGCGTCTATTGCGTTTTCGATTGTTCCCATATTTCCCTTTCTGTCATTGCCTCGCTCACGAGGCGGTACACGTCATGCAGTTGGCTTTTGTCAATCTCACCCGCTTTGTATGCGGCGCGGGCGTTGCGAATCATTTCGCGTTCTTCTACTTCAGCCCCAGTTTTTGAGGTTTTATCGCCATATTGAACGCATTGAGGAAGTTGTAACCTTGTAAAATTGCGTCGTCTACTTTTTGTCGGCATGATATTATTCGTACCCTTTCTAAGCCAAATCTTCGAGCGGCTTGCATAATGGTTGTTTCGCCTTTTATATTTGGTTCGTACGCATCAGGGTCAAGGCATAAATAAACAACTTCGCTTTTCTCCAACGCATACACCAATCGGGAACCAATCCCCTTACCTTGGCTCCCAATTATTTGTACATCTTCTGGAAGTTTTGTTTTCTGTGCAACTGTGCAGGATTTAAGTTCACCTTCCACAATTAGCACTTTGTTTTTGATTTCATTTTCGCGCTTCGGAAAAAATAAATGCTGCGCGTTTGTCTTGTAGATATTGCGGTATCTGTCGTTTGGGTGGTGAGCATCGGCTACCCTGAGTTTTACCTGTTCAACTACACCAGAAGCCCCGACGATGGGGATTGTTATCGCGGGGCTGTAATATGTTGACATATAGCCTCGACATTTATAATCTTCAAAAATTCCAAATCTCCAAAATTTATTCCATTCGTCGGATGTGAATCCCCTTTCTTTCAACCACTGTTTGCCGAACTGACTATTCTGCATGGTGTCAAAATATCTCAGGTACACCTTTTGCTTCATCACTACGCTTTCGGCATACTGTCTAATTCGTTCTTCCTCGCGCTGATTCAATTCTCGGCGTTTGGCAGCAAAGGCAGCTTTTTCTTCGTCTGTCCAAACAGCGTCTTGTTTATCGCTTGACCATTTCCACCCGCAAGTGCGACACATCCCAAAAGGCTTACCGCTAAGTCGGCTTTCAATCCAGACAATAAAGCGGTCTGATGGGTGACTATCTGAGTGATGCGGTTGCAATCCGCAAGATGGACAACTCATGTGATATTCGTTTGCGTTTACCTGTTGTACAAAACTTACTTTTCCTTCAAGGCTTACTAACTCTGGTGGTAATGGTGAAAACATCGTTCCTCCTTCCTATTGTTTCTTTTTGTAAATAGATTTGTGATACTCAACATCGTATTCAAAAGAACCGTCAGGCTTTATGAATACCGGATATACCTTCCCGATTCCCTTCCATTCCACTGGGTCGCAATAACGTGCTTTTAGTACACGGATAAAATACAAATCTTCTTTGACGGTGAAAGACCAGTTCCCACTTTCAACCAAAGTACCAACTGGGTAATCTTGTCTGGGAAGCCAGCCTGTATATGCGTGGTCGGCGTACTGGTAAATTTCTTTTGATTCTTCAAAGTCACCGTCACCTGGAATTGGCATTTCTTTACTGTATGGGGTGTTGAGTGATTTCAATCCAGTTTGTGCAGCGCATACAATCGGGCATGGCATCTGTACGGCTGCGTTCGTTAGCCGTAGCATGTCGTCTGCAACCTGTAAACGTCGCTGTTGATCTGAAACTACATTCTTGCGGAATGGGTCAGGCGGTGTCTTTTGGATGAAGTCATACCCAATCATTGCAAATGGCATTTCTTCTGCAAACTTTTCTTTCCTTGCGTATTCCAAAAGTTGCACAATATTTGTCATGTGCATTTCCGCAATTTCCTCCGCTTTCATCCCGAAGCTACGCCCGATGTAAAGAAATAAATCATCTTCGTACTTCGTTTCATTTCCACCGTATTTCTTCAACTGTTGGGCGGCGGTCATTTCGGCTGTATCTTCATGCGAGACGTAAGCAATCACAGCGCGGCGGTTTTCAACATCAACTTTCTTTTGCATCTCAAACATCCAATGCTTTAGAAAAAGACTTTTGCCTTGATAAGAACCAGCCCCGTAAATTGCCGTCTCTCCAATTTGAACGGGTGGTATTTTTGTTTCAAGCCCCTTGATGGGGAATTGCAAGGCAAGGTGTTTGTTTTCTTCTACAAATTTGTCACGCGCTTTTTTCGTTTCAAGTGTCTCTCTTGCAGTTTTTATGTAGGCTGATGGGTTATTCATTTCACCAACTTTCTGGCGCACCGTCTTGGTCATAGGTGACTTCTGGTGCTGGTTGAGTATTTGCAGGATTTGCAAGACTGATAGCCGTCTTACTCACGCTGTACAAGTCTGTCACTGTCATGTTCTTTTCTAATAATTGTTTGACGGCTTCCTGTACGTGCTGCGGCTTGACGTGCATTTCCAACATTTCGCGGGCAGCCTTGCGCTGTGATTTGATTTTCTTTTCATCCATAGGGAAATTGATTTTTCGGGATTTCTGGAACGCAAGGGCTAACCCGTCCGCGCCAGCTTGTCCGGTTCCTATTAGATTTGAAACGTCAATAGCTTTTTGCAGGTCAAAAGAAGAGCCTTGCAAGTCGGTTTCTTCTACTGGTAATCCTGCAAATATCTTCCCTTCAATCCCATTTGGCACGTAAGTGCCATTAACTCTTTTAACTCTATTAATGGAAGGGTGGGATTTTTCCTCTGACGGACTTGACTCATATTGGTACGCTGGAGTTGAGTCAAGTTTCTTTACCGATTCTGATGGGTCGTTTCCTACCCCTCTAGCGGCAAATTCAGGGGTGTAAATGTTCTTTTTTCCGGTCTTGTCTACGCCTAGATAACCAAGTTCCTGCAATTCCTTTATGCTGTCGATTACCTCTGTGTGGCTGTAACCTGTCGCGGCTGAAAGTTCTTTTATTGTCAGATTACATTTCCCTTGCTCGTCAATAGATAGCGCAATACATTGCCAAATCGCTAACTTTGCGCCGCGTAAAATCCGTATGTGGCTTTTGAATTTAGCGGAGATTTTCACCCACCCCCAAGCCTTTGTTTCAACAAGCCCGTTCTCGGTCAATTCTCTGACTGTGCGCGGGCTTTCAATTGTTGCGGCTGGTCCATATCCCGCACCAAGCATCTGCACGGCTTCGGCTACGTATCCAGCCTCAGCCAATTGATCTGCTAAGTACTCTCGTTTCTCTTCGCTCATGGCTTCACCGTCTTGTGCTTACTTAACACAGAAATAATTTCATCCAACTGCTCGATACTATCTGGGAGCTTTATGGATTCCATTAACCTGCGTATTTGAAGTTTTTTATTCTTAGTCGTTATGCTATTTTTTAATTCTTCAGTAAGAGGGACTACAAAAGACGATGACCAACTATCGTGATAACCTACTTCTCTTCCGTTTTTTTTCCAAAATCTAATATCTTGGTCAGCGTATTTACAAACAATTTGCGTGTCTGTGAGTCTGTCAATTTTTATAATTCTCTCTTCGCTTCTTCCATAAAACCAAGCTATTTTCTGACCGACTTCAACATTTTGCATTTCCATTTCAAATCTCCACCCATTCCACTTTATCCACATCCCCGCCACACCATCCCCAATGGGTTGGCGCGTCTGGCATCTGCGAAAACATATCTCCTAACATGCCGTCCATCCATTCAGGGAACACGTTAGGCGCGGATGTCCATGCGTACCGCTCGGAAAGGTATAGATTACCGCGTTTGTAAATCTTGCCGATGCCAAGCGCAGCGCGGGTGAGGGATGCTTGAAACGGGGTCATGTCTGCGAGGTTTTCCCGCATCTCGTTCTCTGGGGTTATGCAAGCGGTATCACGTTCTATTTCTTCGCGAGTAAAAAGGTTATTCATAATTTTCTCCTTGAATAATTCCATCATCCCCGCCGCGCCGTTGACCTGCTAAAAAACTTTTCACTTTTTCAAGCGGGCTGATACTCCAACGTAGCGCGGACGGGGTGAAAAATGCCGCTGAATAGCGGATGGAGTAGACAAAACTAGCTCAAAGGTGCTTAGTTACTTTCTCGCATTCATGCAACCCCACCCCACTTACCGCTATAGTCGGCAGTATAGAATGGACATTTAGCCGCTTACCTTATTGCACGAGTCCCATACTCAGGGCGAGTCGTCCTTTATACCCGTTTGTCTTTTGTCTACCCCATCCAGCCATTCAAACTGGATACCCCCGCCGCTTCGCCTGTCGCTATCACATGCTTATGGCGCACTTAGCTATATTTCAAGTACGGCGAGGGTAAATACACTCGGTGTTGAATCACGCGCCCGCGATAGCGGTACGATCACCGTTGTATCTAATTTATTCAGCCTCATTGCCTGGCTGGTTGTCTACCGTTGCACGCCGTTCCTGTGCCGGTCATGCCCTGTATTGCACGGTATGGGTTTGTAAGGTACAAAAGGTGGACTTCACAGAATTGAACTGCGTCCTACGGGCTCTGTAGCTATTAGAGTTGTCCGCTGTGCTTCCGTTACACCAACGTCCTGTTTTATCTAAAAATTCGTTTTAGCAAATTCGCCAAAAAGTTTTATCGCTGCTTTGTCATACGCCTTTGCTGCTTCCTCTGGCGTTTTGTAAACTCCAATATGTATCTTTTTGTTATCCTTCTTTATTGTCGCTTTATACTTTCCGAAGTCTTTGCAAACACCTTTAAAGCCAGTCTTATTGTTTTTATAAACGCCTTTATTCATTAAGTTTTGTTGTTGAGTAACAATCCGAAGATTTGACTTTCTGTTATCAAGCTTATTTCCATTTATGTGATCTACTTGCATTCCACTTGGGCAATCTACAATTTCTCTGTGCATAAATACGGTTTTGTAATTTTTGTATGCGGTAACATATCCATAAGCATTTAATCTCCAAGATAGTTTTGATAAGTTTTCGTAATCCTCATCATCTATAAGAACATTATTGTTTTTCACTTGTAATATCATTGAATTTCCTCTCCCCGTCTGTCCGGGGTGTCAAGCGTCTTTCCGCTTTGTCAATCGGAGGGAGAAAATGAGTTGCTAACGCCTCGCGGCGTGATGCACTAGAAGGGGCTATCGTCTTCGGCTTGCGTCGGCTTGCTTGTCCTAGCAGAAAGGAACTTGATTTCTTTCACAGTCAAGTCAAACGATGCGCCAGCGGAGCCGTCTTGCTTGTTGTAAACTTTTGGCGCGCCAGTTGACCAGTCGGCTTCAAGGGAACCTTCCAAAAGAACGGTGTCGCCTTTCTTGACATCCTTGCAGATTTCAGCCAACTTACCGAACACTTGGGCGCGATACCAAATCGTGCGCTTGATGGTTTCGCCGTCTTTCTTGTACGAGCGGTCTACTGCTACAGAGAAAGAAGTCATAGCAGTTCCACTTCCAGAGAAGCGCATTTCCGCGTCTTTGCCGACCTTGCCAACAATCACAGTGTTATCGTAGGAATAGAATGACATTGGTTATTTACCTGCTTTCTTTGCTTCAACTTTGGCGCGGAGTTCTTTACCGAGTGAGATAATTTCAGCGTCAGTCATGTTGGCTGAGCCTGCGTAGTCTTCGATATTCTCAATACCAACGGCTTTTGCTTCGTTGTAAAGTTTCATGTACTTATCGAATACAGTTTCTTTGTGTTCAACGGGGCTATCGGCTAAGTTGTCGCCTTCGTCTTCGTCGGTAAACTGAGTGCCATATCCTGCATGAGCGAGAGCGCGACCAATCGCGGCGGTTTCTGCTTTCTCAACTTCTCGACCATTCCATACCGCATTGGCTTTGACTTGGGCAGTTCCATAACCAGTGGCTAGGACTTTGTTGCCGTCCATGACGGTAGCCTTTACCATAAGCGGGGAAGTACTGACAACCTCGGTAAGGATTGCTCCGTCTTTGCGATCATCACGGAACCAAACTAAACGCCATTTCACTTCCAAATATTCTTTTCCACGTAAATTGGAGACTTTGCTTTTTGGGTCAAACATTTGCTTTTTCCTTTTCTGTTCCCCACTCCTCAGAGCGGGTTGATTTGTATTGCCGATATATTGCGGGTTCGGATTGCTAATCCTTAGTAGCGAACGTCCTCCAATGTCTTTTTTTCATCGAGCCAATCGGCATGTTGCGCCGCTAGTTCCGCGTCAATCTTGCGTTCTACAGCTTGCGCCATGTCTACGGGGTGGAGGTCAAGCATTATCCACGCCTTATGAAGCACAACTCCGCTAAGATTGCGCTCTGTAGTATGCGGATTTTCGTCTACGCATTGAGCCACAATATCATTGCGGTATTCCTGGGGGATTTGCTCAATTAGGTTAGTAAGTCTTGTTTTTAGTGGGATAGTAGGAGTCCAGCCGTTCATATGTCACTTCCTTTCGATGCTTGTATCTTACACCATAACCTTAATGAGTTCAATAGATTTATGAGAGATTTCTAATAAATCCCTTGAATTATTATCAGTATGGTTGTAATATACACACATGCAAACGATATTCTCACTTTGTCCAACATTGAAGGAATTGCCATTCGACGCACAACACAGCGCAATCGTCCGCATGTGTATCGCCCATGTGATGAATGGCGGGGAATATGTTGGGTTTTACGAAACGGCTTTGGAATATTTGAAAGGTATTTAATCTCCTCATCAATCGCCTGACCCTCGACAAGTCAAAGCGGGATGGGGCTTCATTTTTGCAGAAAGAAGGAATGTAATTATGGAACGAACAAGCGATTTGAACAAAATCAAAAACGGCTCCCAGTACACTTGGGGAGAGGTTATAAAAATCCACGATTTTGGAATTTACTCTGTTATTGAATATTTTGAGTGGAATCGCGAAGGGGTATCCGTAAAAACTGGATATTCAAGTAGTGAAGTAGCTTTCACTTCTTACGTAGACGGAAAAGCAATTAATTATGAGTTCCACTCATTTGACGAAGCTGTAATTGCCGCCGTAGCATATAAACTCACCGGCAATGTTGTAGTCGTTGATTTTATTATGAAGATGCTTTCGTGATCTTTATGTGCCTGAGCCGTCACAATCTCAGTTGGTTCGGGACTTCGTTTTTGAAAGAGTAAAATTATGACATTCGACCCACGCACAGAAGCCAAAAAAGAAGAACAAAAAGAAGTTTTCTCTGCAAGTATTATTATGCTTGCCCGCTGTTGCGCAAATTTGAGCAAGATTGAAGAAATGACACGCAACGTTGACAAGGATATGAACGCCTTCGCTGTTAAGCGTTTTGAAGAGATTTGGGATTATGCGTCTAAGAATTGGGGAAATATTAAGTTTTATTGTTTAGTCGATGCTGAAATCAAAAAGTTAGACTAATGGCTAACATCATGGCATACCACATAGTAACAGATGTTGAAGGAAACAAGCACCGCCGAATCTTCAAGACCGGAAGAAATAAACTTCCCGTCGAAATCAAGGCGGTCCGTAGAAACATCACATTGTCTCCAGTTTACGACCTTGAAGCTGAAAATTGGAAAGAGCGAACTGGAATGAGTTTTTCAGCGTGGGTAGAATTGCAGATGTACAAAACTATACACACTGAAACCGCATAAGCATAGTTAGCCCG
>Ga0208644_1002679_pt1 | contig 14121 bp, 19 predicted proteins | sample VirMetDEL_Nov_18_FD_184517 | JGI IMG/M metagenome (GOLD analysis project Ga0208644, IMG submission 184517) | Aqueous microbial communities from the Delaware River and Bay under freshwater to marine salinity gradient to study organic matter... | ecosystem: Environmental > Aquatic > Marine >... | reverse complement strand
CGAGTCGACACACGCACGGTGTCATCGACAACGACTCCACCCAGACCAAAGAGGTTCTGCGGCAGACCGTAAGCGGCGAAGGTCGCGTCACCCTTCAGGAAGTTCAGCGCGTGAGGAGTGTTCTTGATGTAGTCGCGAACACCATCGTTGGTCGCCATGATGCGAGCCGTGATGGGGTTCACGATCATCAGAATGTCCTGCGGGCCAACCGCGCCAACGGTGTTCTGCACGATCTTCTCAATCGCGGAACGAATGATGCTCTGCACAGAGTCAGTCGAGCCGTTGATAGGATTTGCACCACCAGTCAGGGCAGTAGTGTTCGCAAACACCTGCGTCGAAGGCCAGCCCGAACCACCGGAGGTGGTCAGCAGTTCCGACATTCGGTACGAGCGGTGCGTCATCATCTTCGCAGCCGCGATGCGAGCGTGGCTAGCCACGACATCCCATTGCGCCTGACGAGCAGTCTCCTGCGGGATGTGGAACGAAGACTGGAAACGCTGGCAGGTGAACTGCACCCAGTCAATGTCGCTGTTGATGCCCGTTGGACGATCCTCGCCGAGAGGCCATTGATAATCCTGCGTATTGACCACGCGGGCAGTCTCCTCCTCGTCGATGCGAAGGAAGTAGCCTGCGGCCTGCTGGACGGGAACAATCTGCGAGTACTGGGTCAGCGGGAAGCGGTTCACCGCGCGGGTGAACTCAACCTGAATCTGACCCGTCGCAGCCGAGAAGGTGGGGACGAAGGTATTCAGCCCACCGCCAATTCCGACTTCAGCCATTTGTCATTTCTCCTTGTGTTGGGGGTTGGCTGTGATTTAGAGCGTGGTCGGGTAGTACACCATGCCGCCGTTACGGTAGATGCGGATGATCTGACCCGTTGCGCCAGTCTCAAGAGCCACATAGCCCTGATAACGGAACACAGGGCCAGCGGTCACGACCGCAGAAATCGCCTTGCCATCCGAATCGGCCTGAACTCGACCGCCGCGAACGACCGCGCCACCGCACTCGACCAGAACGACATCACCACCCTGAAGGGTGATCGGATCGCCGTCAGCGGCGTGAAGGCTGCTGCTGAATGACTTGGTGCTGCCGTCAGCGACACCAACAACATTGTCCGCAGCCGAAGTGACCTGCTCGCCCTTGTTGTCGCTGATCGTAGCGGGGCTACCAGCGGTGGTTTCCACACGCACAAAGCGGTACGGGTAAACGTCACCCGTCGAGAGAAGTGCCGGAGTGTCAGAGAAAGATCCCATGATCGTGCTTCCTTTCGATTAGGCCTTCTGGCCCGAATACTTGGCGAAAAGCGACTTGAACTTCGTCAGGTCGCCAGCGGCCTCATGCACCGCACGAGCGGTAGCGGCCTTGATGTCCATGCTCTCGTGAGCCTCGTCGGTGACAGTGTGCTGCGCAACGGTCGGCACGTTGATGGGATTCTTCGCCATCGTCGCCTTCCAGAACGCCATCTTCGCGGTGGGGTTGGCCGTGTCAGCCAGTTCCTCAACCATGCTGTTGCGGAACTTGCCGCAGCGGTAGCCGTCGCGGATCATCGAATCGACCTCGCGACCGAAACGCTCAAGGCGCAACTGGCGCTCAAGTTCCTGCACACGAGCGAACAGAGCCTTCTCGCTGGTCTTGCCCTTGCTCATCTTTGCCTTTCCGCCGTAAGCGGCCTCCATCTCCTCCTCCTCCTCCTCCTCGCCGGAGTGGGAGCCGATGTCCACATGGACACCATCCTGCATCTCGTCCTTGTCCTCGGCGGCGTAGGCCATCTCGGCCTCGTCCTCGGCAGCCATCGCAGCCGCGTCGGCCTCCTCGGCCATCTTGTCCTCGTCCTCGTCAGCAGCACACTCGTCTGCCGCAGCAGCCGCGAGAGCCTTCTTGGCCTCCTCGGCGTCCTGCTCCATCTTCTTCTTCATCTTGCTTGGCATGGGCTTTCTTCCTGTTCCTGACGGGATGAAGGTGTTGAGTCCACCTCCGACCCCCATTTCACCGAACTTTGCCTTGGAGTCAATAGAAACGCGCACAACTCCCATAGGCCGCTCAAAGACCACCTTTGAGCCGTGCTTACCGAATCGCGTGTCTGGCAGCGGCCTGCGCGGCGTATCACGGCCAAGCAGAGCGACTTCCGACAGGTGATTATCCTTCCAAATCTCCGCGCTGCGACGGGGATAGGCGTTCGTCGCCAGCAGCGAGTCAAACGCTTCCTTCGGCATCTCGACATCGCCTACGACGTAGGCAACGCCGTTGCGCTCCTCGTAGCGGACGCTGGTGATGTCGCCGACCGCCTCGGGCCGCGTGGGCTTGCCGTCCTTCTCGTGTTCGATGACGAGTTTGGGACGGGAGCCGCGCTGGATGAACTTGCCCGTGCGGGAAACGATGTCCTTCACGCGGGCGTTGTCATAGCCCTGCATGGCCTCGTCCTCGTCCGAGTCGATGGACGGATCGAAGCCCATGAACAGTTCAAGGTTGCGAATGCGAACCTTGCCTTCCTCGGTGTTCTCGACGGTGTGGGAGGCTTGCATGGTTAGCGATTCGACCAAGTGTTGTCCCATCGCTTGATCGCAACGGTTTTGCCGTTGTAAAGCAAGCGCATTTCGTAGTTATACCCCTTCTCGACGGCATACTTTCTGGCTGCGGCTTCGGATGGGAAATGATGAGTGCCCCAATCGGGAACATTCACCGATTGCAATGCCCAGCCATCATTATTTTCCGCAAACCGCTCCTTGCCGAAGTAAAAACGATCCTCGACGGCCATCGTGTCCTTCTCGCCGGGGCGGGACATCCAACGGAAAGGCTTGTTCATGTCGAGAATCTGCACTCGGAAACCATGCCATCCCTGCGATGCTGCCTTGCGCTTGGCATCATCCATTTGCTGCGGAGTTGTGATGCCTTCTGCGATTGGACGCTCATGCAGGCGATCAGTTTCACCCTTCGGCAATGCCCACAAGATGTATTCCTTCTGGAATGATTCCTTATGACTTGCCATCATGTCCTTCGCGCCGGGGCGGGAGAATGACTTTCGCAAGAAGGCATTCAGAACTGTGGCTGCTGCCGTAAATCCGCGCCGCGCAAACTCCTTTTGCAACGCAATGATTTTCTGTCGGAGGTCAGGATCTTTTCGCCCGAGACTCATCGCGTATTCCGCAGAATCCTTCAAATACCAACTTTCACGCATCAGGCGATCGTAATCCATCTTTTCGTAACCATAGCGATCGAACCGATCGGGCTGTCCGGGGCGGGGATTCTCACTTGCCATTCTTCACCTCCACATTCCAGTAGCGTCCGGTGGTAGCCACGGGACTCGTTGCGCTGTAGCCCTTCGACGCAACCCGACGCCCGAAATCGCGGGCAAGGTCTGCATCCTCAAACGAAATCACGAGCGTATCGCTGCCGACCTGCACGGCTCGCCATCCGCCATCCGGCATCGCCTTCGCCGCGAGCAACTTGCCGAGCATGGGCGACTTGCTCGCCTCGGCAAACGCGCCGCGCTCAAGGCTGGATGCGTCGAAGGTGTCGGGCTGGCCGGGGCGGGAGAAGCCCTTGTATTCAGGATTTAGCCGCTTTGCTTCCTCGTAAGCGGCCTGCGTTCGTGCTTCAAGTTCTGCCATGCGACGCGGCGTGACAAACACACTCCCCGCATATCGCTCCTCCTCCCGAACCGCTGTTTTGTAATCCTCAAGTGCCTTTTTTGCTCGCTGCTTGCGAAGTTTTTCTTCTCGTGCCGCAAGCCGTGCATCCTGTTCTCTTGTAAATGGGCCAGATGCCATTTCATCCTCGCCACCCGCCGCGTTCTTCATCGGCACACAGTTCGGCACGGTCTTGCCGTCCTTCTGCTTCGTGCCGACAGGCTCGTAGCCCTCCCAACACGCGCCCTCCATGTCAAACCGCTCGGGCTGGCCGGGGCGGGCATATGCAACCGCAGAGGTTCCGGTGAATCCCGAAAATGATTGCGGAGTGGTGCTGATGCCCCAATTCTTCAGGTATGCAATCAATTCCTTTGGAAGATTGCTGACCGTATAAAACGAGGTGGTCATCCCCTTCTTGGGGTAGTTCGATTTTTCTTCGTGCTTCAAAGCAGCACCCGGAACACCAAACTTCAAATAGTTTGCAATGCGGCCCGCAACGATCCAAGTTGTTCCCATCCACCGGCCACTTGTACCGATGCTCGATCCCGCAGCAGTCACGCTGTCCGAACCGGAAATCCAGATTTTGATTTTTGCCTTTTCCTTGCGAATGTCAGACAGCATCCGATTTACCTCCGGCATCCATGCGGCATTTTCAAACCGCTCGGGCTGACCGGGCTTGCCGAAGTAGAACTTGTCTTCTGTGTTCATCGTTTGAATCCGGGGTCGGGGTACTCGCCTCTGTCGATGATGCGTTGCCGTGCTGCGTTATATCGCGCAAGTGCCTTCCGATCTAGCGTTTCGTCCTCGCGCACGAAACCCATCTCGCGGGCCTCGTCAAAGGTCACGGGCGTTAGCGCACCTCGGCAGTTGAAGCCGTTGGGCGGCACAAGCCCCTGCCGCTTGAAGTCCGCAGCCGTGGCGATATAGCCGTCCATCTGCCAATGGCTACCGGGGTTTCGGCTCTGCCCTCTGCGCCGGTAAACGCCACCCGGTGCACCGCGCGTCCGGCTGTCGTGGATCTCGACTAGCCGCAGCAGCGGAGCCCACCGGGCCACGGCGGGCTTGTCCATGACATCGGCGGTGGCCTCGTTGTACGCCGTCGCCGTGTTCGTGCGGTAGACCGTTTCCAGCCGCGCCGTGGTCATCCCGATGATGCCTTCGACCTGCGCCCGCCGGATAAATCCCGACAGACCGCCCGTCTTCAGCCCCGCCGGGATCGCGCTCGTTTCAATGCTGCGGGCGATGAGGTCGCGTAGCCGGGTCGCCTGCGCCGCCGTCGCGCCCTTGACGCGGAACGAGCCGTCTAGCGTGTCGCGCAGGGCTTCCAGTCGCTTCGTGAGGTCGCGTAGGGCCGTGCGGCTTTCCGTGCTGGCGATGCGGTCTGCAATCCGCTGCATCTCTCGGCGGATACGCCGTGTCTCCGACCACGAACGCGGGATGCGTCGCCGGAACGCTCGCAGGGCTTCCCAGAACACTCCCGGCTCAAAGCCGACCTTCGCTACCCGTTCGGCGAACGTATCCGGCTTCTCGTCCGGCCATTCCTCCTGCTCCCACTCGTTCCCCTGCTGCTTCGTCGCCGCGTAGGCGCGAGCCTGTCCAGCAAGTACAGTCAGCGTCAGCACTTGGCCCAATGCCTCGCCATACCGCTCCCACGCCTCGGCAGCGTCCTCCGGCTCCTCGCGTACCTGTGCAGCAAGGGCGGCGCGATACCACCGCGCTACCTCGCGCAGACCGCGCTTGTAGATGCGGTCGAACTCGGTCACTTGCGGCGGCGGGACTTGGGCTTGGAAGCCTTCGCCTTACGGCCACGCTTGGCGGCTACGCGCTTGCGTCCGGGCTTTGAATGCAGTTCCCCGCGCCGCTTCATCGAAAGCGCGATAGCCACGGCCTGATCCTGCGGGTATCCCTCGTCGCGCAGCAGGCTGATCTTGCGACTTACCGCATCGTCCTTCGCGGCCTGCGTGTCCTTGCCTTCGGCCTTGTCCAGTTCCTTGTCCTTGCGCTTGGCCCACGCCTTGCCGGGATCGCCGCCCCACAGCAGCCACGCGATGTAGCCAGCCGAATCCTCGCCCCAGCCCTCGCCCTGCTTATCCACCTCGTGACGAGCGAAGTACGAGTTCATGCGTCGCACCGTGGACGGCGAAAGCGTCTTGCGGTTCGACAGGTCACGCGCCCGAGCCACGCCGACTTCCGTGCCGCCGCGCCCGTGCTTCTTCCGCAGTTCCAAACCGCGCTTCGCGGCGTTCGCCATCTCCTCGGTCGGGGTCAAGTCAACATCCGAAAGCGCGAACTTGTCCTTGGCGAACGGGGTAGGCTCCTCCGCCTCCGGCTCGCCTGCCATCGGCCCAATGTCGAGTCCGCCGATGCCGCCCATGCCTCCCTCGGCAGGGGCTTGCAACACAGCCTCGTCATCCTCCGGCTCGGCTAGACCAAGCACCTTCCGCGCCTCGCGCTCGCTAACGCGGCCACCCAACTTCGTGAAGGCTTCGATGGCCTTCATGTATTCATCCGGGTTCGGCTTGCTCACGCTGAAGGAGAACTGCGGCGGGGTTCCATCGTCGCCGAAGTTGAAGCGATAGAGCGGCGTGACGATTTCGCGCGTGATGGTTTCGCCGAGCGCGTTGGCGATGTAGGTCAACTGGCGATTGAGCGTCTGCGCGTGCTGGTCGCCAATGGAACTGCCTAGCCCACTCGTCACCGCCTGCGAAGTACCCGTCTGACCAAGGATGACTTCCTTGATGTTCTCGGTCAGATACTCGACCATCTTCGCGAACGCTTCGGCATTGCCGCCGTTCGGCTCAAGGATCTTGATGTCGTACCCCGCATCCGTGCCGTCGCCGTTCTTTGGGATTAGAACCGAGACATCGCCGAGCAAGTTCTGCATGGCCGTTTCCATATCGGCCTTCGCAGCGTCATTGCCCACCGGGTAGTTGCCCACCCGGATGCCCATGCTGTATCGCTCGATATACGTTGCCCAATTCTGTAGCGCGGCCTGCTTGAGCGACCAGTAGTACCACACGAGGTCGCGCATACCTCGACCGAGATAGGCATTCTCGGCCTCGTATGGATCGTCGAAATCCACGCCCTGCGGCTGGTAGGTGTGGAGAGCAATCGTGCTGCGCTGCTCGTCATCGAGCGGCAGGACGCGGCTATCCCAGCCGATGACCGTGCCATTGATCTTGTCCGTGTCCGGGGCTGCGCCGCCGATGGTCTGCGTGTAGTAGCGCGGGCCGACCTTGAGGCCAAGTTGGCCGAGTTCGGTCATGGTCAGGCTGTCGCCGTGGATCGGCAACCAGTCGCGCAGGTACACGGTTTCGCCATGCTTGCCGAACACCATGTTCACCGCGCTGCGCCCGTACCAGAGCGCATCCAGCAAGTGCCGCATGAGGTCGGTAAATCGCGGCGTGTTCTTCAGGAGTTTGTTGATGAACGCGGCCTGCTCGGTCGCGTCCTCGTCGCCCTGCATATCGGCGGGGCATTGCACGGCCCACTCCGAGCAGGCGACCGAGAGTTGCAGCATGAGCAGCGGCCCCATGATGTCGGGGTCGTAGCGCATCTGCCGCTGTAGGTTCCGATCCTTGCGGAACGCGAGCGAGCCTTGGCGAAGGATCTTGTTGACCGAGAGGTAGTACGAACGCTGCATCTCCACAGGCGTGACAAGTGCCTGAAAGACGGGCGCGGATCGCACCATGTCTGCTGCTTGGGTCTGGTTCGCTTCGCTGTTGAGTTCGTTCATGGTTCAAGATCCATAGAGCCTCCACAGTTTCGGGCGATTGCTCGCTACCGTGGTTGGCTTTGCTTGTGGATCATAACGGCGCGTTCTGCCATGCTGTAGCAAATCGACCACCGCATCTACGGTGTCATCATGCTCACCAGCAGGGAAAGCGACCATCTCATCGCGGATTGGCTCTTGGGACGGTTCCAGCCTGCCGTCCGCTCGGCATCGAAGTCGGAGCCTCCCCTGCTCAACCATCGGCTGCGCCTCGCTGGCTCGCGTCACCTTGTCCTTCGTCCGGGCAATCTTGAGGACTGGGATGCGCGTGGACTGTGCGAGTTGCTGGCAGAGGCCCGCCTGCGGCCCGTTGCCTTCCGCGAGGATCTGGGAAACGCCTAGCCGATCGCAGGCATCCACCGCGCGGCGCATGAAGTCGGGGAAGGTGGCCTGCACCCGCAGGCATTCAAGCACCCAGCAGTTCGCGTCCTTGTCGATCAGCGCGATAACGCACACGCTGTAGTCGCCGGATTCGTCCCGCTTTTCGGTGAACGCCCAGTCGATCGCCGCGACCACGCGCCCGTTGCCCTGCGCGTACTCCGATGGGTCATTTGCGTAGAAGCCTGCTTCGATCCACTCGGGCCGGAAGATCAGGCTGTCTTGGCTGATTGGGATCAGTTCATACGCGCGGGCGTAGCCGAGCGGCCCCATCTCGCGCCGCTGGCTCTCCAGCACCTCGGGCGTAAAGACCTCGCCCCACGGCGACTCAAAGCCCCTGCACGGCTTCCAGAACAGCGTCCCGTCCTGCTCGGCTGATCGCTTCCAATCTTCGGTCAAGTCATCGTTGTGGTAGGGCGTGAATAGCCTCCATGTACGCGGCTTGCCTGCGCTGAAGTCCCGCATTGGCAACCAGTTATTGCGCCACGCCTCTTTTACCTTGGCCCGCTCGGCTGGCACAAGGATGGAGTTTCGCAGGTCGCACACGTCGTCCCCGCAGAGCAAGTCCGCGCGTCCGCCTGCGCGACCGAAGATGTTCGCGGCCTGCATCGTTGCATCGCGGTGCATCGACGGGGACTTCACCACGATCTCGTTGCTGCCGTCCGTGGACGGATCAGGCTTGACCATCTTGATGTCGGGGAAAACGATGCCGTAGACCTCGGAGCGCATGATCTGCACCACCATGCGGATCTGTTCTTGCGCCTTCGCTACGGTCTGCCCGATGTGCTTGATGCGGATAGATGGGTTCCGGCCAATCTCCCACGCCTGCCGGATACCCAACTGCACCGATTTACCGTGACCACGCGGCATCCCGATCGCGGCATCGCCGTACCTGCTCAAGTGAGCCTGCATCGCAGAGTGCAAGCCCGACTGGCTGAACCCAAGCCACTCCGCGAATACGTCCGGGCATTCCCTCGCGGCCTCGGCTATCGCCTGCTGGTCAGGATCGAGTTTCATCCGTGCCGAGTCTACGGGCGATGATGGCCCGCGCCCGCGCGGCTACCTCCGGGCTAATGACCACGCGCTCGGTGGCCTCTCCATCGTCGAGCCGTTCCATCTTGTCGAGAGCAATCGCTGCGTTGATCTTGTCTCGCGCCATCGCGGCTAGCACTTCGGCGGCTCGTAGGCGGTCGCGGGGCTGCGCCATGTCATCGCTCAAGATTCGCGAGCAGATTTCAGGAGCCTGCTCCATGACCGCATCGGGAATCTTCCACCCGTGCGTAACGGCTCGCTGAAGCAGACGCAAGGCTGATCGCTGTCTGGCGGGCGGTTCATCTAGCACCGGATGCGGCGGCGGCTCCGCAGGCAGTTCAATCGGCGCAATCGGCTTTGGTGTGACTTTCTTTTCCATAGGTGCAGGAATGCAACCGCCCCGACGGAAGCCGGGGCGGAGCACCGAACAGTCCTTTGCTCGTCAGTCCTTCTTACCGGGAATCCATCCGGCGATCTTCGACAGCGGGACGAGATTCCCGCCGATGTAGCCGATGGCAAAGGCGGCCACGGCTCCCCACACACTTCCGATCAGACTCTCAATGCTGGCAAGCGTCATCATGGTCAGACTCCTTTCGCGTGAGATTGTACCGCGCGTCTGTACGCGGCGTCGAACTCCGCATCCTGCGCCCTCATGGCAGCGATGGCCTCCCTCGTAGTCTCTGGCCGCGCGTCATCGACGGCAGCGGCGAGCAGGCTAGCCGCACGGGCCTTCGGCTTGGGAATCCAGCCTAGCGCAGCCCGAACGGCCCCAAGGATGCCGGATGCCGTCAGGAGCCACACGGCGGCGGCTCCGGCGGCAGCGATAGCGACCCATTTCAGCGTGGCCCAAATTGGCGAAACCTTGTCCGTCACACCGGGCAGCGCGGCGTGGATCGACTGCGTGGCCTTCGTGATCGCGGATGCCTCGCCCGCAATCGTCGCCGCGTCCGCAATCGTTTCCGGCTCCGCAGACCGCTCACCGATGCGGATAGCCAGCGCGTGAATCGTGCCTGCCCGCTCCCCGATGCCATTGGCCTCGACTGCGATCCGCTCCGACGCGGAGCAGCCGACGAGGAGCAGGCAGGCGAGTGCGATTCTCACGAGTAGAACGAAACCGCAACGCCAGAACTTGACACGGTTCCAGTACCTACAGCCATCGACGTGCTCAACGCAATGGTTCCTGCCGTGCTGCTTGAGAAAGTCAAGAAGCACAGCAGTTCGTCGCATCCGTGCGTTGGGTAGATGCCGTTTTCAATGGATGAAATGGTTTGTGCTGTCGTGTTTGACTGAAGCCGCGCGCTCGCGATTTCCGCAAATTGCGCGCCACCAGTAACAGCACCGCCAACCATTGACGAAACATATGTTCGATTCAGATTTCCGCTGCCACCCCAAGTCGGAAGCGATGTGGCGAGTGGTGCTTGTCCCGCAAAGTTTTCATAGTGAAGCACAGCCCCAACACCGACCGAGGATGCTTGGTAGTTCACGCGACCAAGGAACTTCCAATGACCGTAGGTTGCAGGATTGACTGCATTTGTAAGAGCCGCAGCGTATGGGTCGTTTGCGTAAACGCCGCTCTGCGTCCTGAATCTTCCAAAGAACATGACATACGCAACCGTGGCCGATGCGTGTGTGAAGGTCGCGCTCACGCTGTTGAGTTGAGCCGTCGTTGCCCCCACCGCAACTGTGGTCGTAAAATACGGAATGAATCCGCGCGATCCGGCAGGGATGCTCGTTCGGATCGAATAAGCACCGTTTCCGGTTCCGTCGATGATTTCGTTCACGTTTAGGGGCTGAACGATTGACTTCGTGATGTCAGTTTGGACGGTGTAAAGCGCGCTGTTACCCGTCGAGCGTTGCGAGAGGCGCGGATAGTCACCGGGGTTGAACTTCGTGAATGAGGGCATTACTTGATCCTTTCGAGTCGGTCGATGCGGAGGAGGATGCTGTCGATTCGTGCGCCGAACTCTCGGTCGGTCGCGGAGAGGGTTCCCACGGTCTTGGCGAGGTCAGACGTGATCGCGGCAAGTTCCTTGATGCGTTCGCCGTGCCCGTCAAGCATCGCGTCGCGTCTGCCAACGGTCAGGAACACGGCTGCGATGCTGCCCAGCATGACAAGCGTTTGGACTCCCTGAAGGACGGTCTGAACGGACACCTTGTGGCTCAAGTTCGATTCTGTCTGCTCGCTCATGTCTTTGCCTTGTGCCGGGATGCTAGCGGCTTGCGCCGCCACCCCAAAGAGAAAAGGACACGCGCGATGTCGTGGGCCGTTTCGGTCACGGCCTCCTCGGAAAGCGACGGGAGGCTGGCGTGTAGTACCTCGTGGATCGCGGTATCCAAGAGGTCGCGCTGCGGCAGGTTGCGGCGAATTCGGATCGTTGGGTGTCGCCCCGGTGGATGGTCGCAATCGCCGAGCGCGTCGCGTGGCATCTCTCGGGCAGGGACGAGGCGCACACGCCACTTGCGGCCAGCGATGCTTACGCGGGCCTCATGTTGCACGGGTCAACTCCGCAGCGAGTCGGTATTCCTTCTGCGTCCCCGCGATGTGGAGGCGCATCCAAACCGCGCCCTTACCCTTCGGCGGCAGTCCCTTTTCCACGCTCCAGCCCCCGTAAGCGTCCCCGTGCTCATCTTTGTAGGTGCCGATCCTGCAATGAATCTGTTCGTCTAGCACCACCTCGGCGTTGCCTAGGAACTGCCGCAGGCGTTCACGCGCGATCGGCACGATCCAATGGTGGTGCGAGTGGCCGGTCACTACGAGGTCAGCATCCGGGTACAGGCTGGCGTGGCGTCTTGTGTCGAGTACGCCGTGGGTCATCATCGCCCCGCCGCCGCTGCCGTGGAAATAGCGCATTTTGAACGAGAAGGTTCCGCCATGACGCGACACGAGCCGGAACAGCACCCAGCCGCCGTACCCGCCGGAATAGACCGGGGCTGGCCCTGCTGCGCTCAACCCGGCGCAAGTGCGCTCGGTCAGGTCAACCTCGTGTCTTTTGCCTATGGCTGTCTCGTGGTTGCCGCGCCCGATGACCACGAACCGATCCTGCCACGGCGAGAAGAACTTCACAGCCTCGCGCACAATCGCATCGAGGTAGTCGCCGCATTGGTACTCCTCGCGCATGGCCGCGCGGTCTGCCCTCGGATCCCAACGCCCATTCATGCAGTCATGGAAATCACCACATGAAATCACGCCGCCCTTGCGCTTCGTGATCTCGTTCATGTGCTGCTTCTGCATCAGAAGATCGCTGTGCGCGTTATCGAAATGTCGGTCGGAGTCGATCAACGCCCACCATTCAAACTGGTGCGGTGTCTCGCAAAGAATCGTGACGCGGTGAATGTTGCGGGACAGTTTCTCAACCGTCCATTGCGTACCCGGCGTGATTCCGTCGCGCCAGTAGTGGCCCTTCAACTCCTCGCGGATTCGGGCCTTGTCGCACTTACGCGTCATTCTTCGCCTCGTATTTCTTCAGGTGTATTTCAACTCGTGGGTTCTTGCTATCCACGAGGATGACGAGCGGCAGGTGCGTGATTGCGTTGTCATCGTGGAGCAGGCCAGCGTCTACCAGCCCGTCAAAGGTCGCCTTGAGGCTGGCTAGGCAGTTGTCCTTGTCGCGCCGGCGCACGTCTCTCGCGTACCAATGCACTTCGGCGGTCGCCTCTTTCCAGCCGCCCTTCACGTTGGCCTCGTACATGGCGACTTGTGCAGATGCCCACGCTTCGACCCGAGCGCGCTTTGTGGCCTTGGCTTTGACCGCCCAATGGCATCGCGCGTTCGGCGAGAGCGTTCGCGCGGGGATGCCGACGGTGACGGTAAGTACCTCGGGCATCACGGCATGATGCCACGCGGTTATCCATCGGAGAAGGAGATCGGCCATCCTTGGCCTTTCGTCGCTCATGGCTGGAATGCTACTCGTCGGACGGCGGCCTTCGCTTGCGGCGCGGGATCGGCTCGACGGCGGCGAACACCTGCGCGGCTAGTCGCAGCCCGTGTATCGCCTCCTCCATGTCGATCGCTCCGGGGTAGTGCCGCAGGCATCGCCGCGCCTCGTTCCGCACGTCCTCCGGTAGTCCCGGCGTTCGCTTCGGATCGCACAACGCACCTAGGAAATGACGCGTCTTTGCGATGGCTCGGAATCGTTCGACTGGCAGCGTCATGGGCGCAGTTCTCCCTTATCCCTCAAACGGAAAGGGTTTGCGCTGGTCATTCTAACGCGGATCGACATGGTGCAGCACGGTCAACTTTCGGACATCGAGCAGCCATGACGCTTTAGCGTTGCCCTCGGTGTCGTTCACTCGGGCTTGGTAGTCGTGCCGGTGGAATCCGCTGTCTGTGATTGCTCGGCCAACCTCGTCTAGCGTCCCGATGGCGACTAGGTGCATCGGCTGGATGTGTACGGGTTCGTCCATCACGCTAGATGCGAGCGATCCGCCATCGAACTTCACGTCGAACACGATTCGGATGCCGGGGTAGTGTTCTCGGTATCGCTGCCCGTCCTTGTGGTTGAAAGTCACGGCGAATTGCGGGTCGATGCCGTACAGGTACTCGGCCATGAAGAACGGCGTTCGGACGGTCTTCAGGTCGGCGGGCTTGCCGTCGTAGAGCAGGTCGAAGGTGTATGGGTCTTGCTCTTTTGCTGGATTCGGTGCGACATCTACACCCAACACTCGCACCGCCCAATCGCAGAACTTGCGCTCGGTCTTGGAACCGTACTCATTGCACCAAGCCCGTTTGTCCTCGTTTCGGGCTGGCCTCATCGCCTGTTCTTCGCCTCATCGCCTTCGCACTTCTTCAGTTCGTCGCGTAGCCGCTTGATTTCTGCAGCGGCCTCCAGCGCGATGCCGTAGCCGTAAGCCTGCCATAGCGATTCCAACCGCTGCACCACGTCACGCTCCATCGTCGGTTTCCTCCTTGAAGCAGTCCCAGCCCCATTCCCGTGCCCATCCCTCGGGCGTTCCCTGTTCCTTTGCGGCCTGCATTTCGCACACGAGCCGCCTCGCCTCGTCGCGCTGATCTAACGCAATCTGCAGCCCCGCTCGTAGGCTGCTGATTTGATCCTTCAGTTCCGCGATATGGGATGCCTCCATCTCGCAGCGCGCTCGCAGCCGCCGAACCTCGTCTTCGGACAGCCGCGAACTTTCCAACGCCATCGAAACCTTTGATTGAGCCTCGGCTAGCAGTTGAGCAATTCGCGTTTGAAACGCCGCTACCGCTGGCGGTGGCGTGATCGCGTATGCCTCGTGGTTATCGCGGTGGTCGGTCACTTGCCGTCCTCCTTGAAGCAGTCCCATCGCATGATCTTCGCACAACCCTCGGGA
>Ga0208644_1002678_pt1 | contig 14126 bp, 24 predicted proteins | sample VirMetDEL_Nov_18_FD_184517 | JGI IMG/M metagenome (GOLD analysis project Ga0208644, IMG submission 184517) | Aqueous microbial communities from the Delaware River and Bay under freshwater to marine salinity gradient to study organic matter... | ecosystem: Environmental > Aquatic > Marine >... | reverse complement strand
ACGGCGCCGACCCCTACCGGTGGTGCATGATCAACGGCGAGCACGTCCACTTCATCAGCATCAGAGCACAGGAGCCCAGCAAGTGAGCAGACGCATCGACGCCCTCGCCATCATCAAGTCGCTTCTCGAGCGGGGTGAGGACCCCACCGCCGACAGCGTCCAGCACTTCCTGAGCGTCCTAGACGCCGTCGCTCCCGAGTCCGCTCCGGCTCCTACCCCGCCCGCCCGCAGTGGGCCACCCGCCACCTCCTCGGGTGGTGCGGGCGGGGTGGAGCTGCGGATCGTCGAGGTCGAGGACCGGGGGAAGTTCGTCCGAGCGAAGTGCTCGGGCATCCCCGGCAAGAAGTACCCGATGTTCGTCTCAGCCTGGGACGCCGACGCGGAGGTCGTCCGACGAGCCGCGCCGGGCTCGATCATCCGGGCCGAGATCGTCGAGAAGGAGAACCCGAACGGGAAGGCGCCGTTCGTCAATCTCAAGGACGTCGAACTGGTGGCGAGCGGCAAGTTGGCACCGGTGGAGGCGCCCGCAGACATCCCCTTTTGATCCTCTTTCCTCCATGCTCGTCCGGGTCTTCGGACCCGGGCGGGTAGTTGAGGTTAGACCTGGCGACGAACTATGGATCGAGTGGAACGACTGCCCTGGCTGACTGCACGCCGGCGGCACATGCTCGAGGCGGCGATCAGCTTCTCGGCGATGTGGGAACTGGCGCATCCCAACAAGAACGACCTCCGCGAAGAGGGCCTGCGGGCGATCGACCGCTTCTGGTGGCGATGCCCTGAGCGGCAGAGCTCCTGTTTCGTTAATCGCCTACCGAACAAGCGGTGGCGAGACGTCCAGCCGGTCAACTACGACACGCCCGCCCGCGATCGTCAATCCTGCATGGCGGCGATCGTCGGCACTCTGGACGCCCGGGGGTTCCTGCGGGAGTACGTCTGTGACTTCCTGCATATCGGATCGGGCACGCACTCGGTCCATCTGCAGCTCTGGCGCGCGGAGTCGCTCGACTACCGCTTCATGGTGTGCGCGATGAAGGGCGATCTCGCCCACAAGGCGCTCCGGAACTTCGTGCTGGGGCTGCCCGGTGCCTGTTGAGACGATCAAACTAAAGACCGGCGAGGAGCGCGACTACTTCCGGCTCCCCGACCCGAAGACTGGCTCCCAGTTGGCGGCCCTGCCGTACCGGCCGGCGGACGCGATCGTGCCGGGGCTGCTGTTCCGCCAGCACGTCACGCTTCTATCGGGTCAGCCTAAAGCCGGGAAGTCGACGTTCGTGCGGGACGTGCTGCGGCGATCGCTCGCCGCGGTCGGGTCGAGCCTCGGACTGGGCAAGTCGTACCTGTCCGATCGCCTGACGCAAGCCGCCCGCATCCTGATCCTCAGCGAGGAGAACGTGACGACCTGGGTGAGTTACGCCCACGACCTGCGGGATCGACTCGGGCCGGGGCCGCTGGACGAGATCGAGATCCTATGTCGGGACGATGGCGGCATCATCCCAGCCGACGCCGGCGAGGTCGTGCTCTGGGCCGAAGCCGTCGCCGACCATGCCCTCGTCCGCAAGTTCGACATCGTCGTGATCGACCCGGTCAGCCGCTTCGGCGGGATCCAGGACGAGAACAGCTCGACCGACGTCCGGATGGCAATGTTCGCCTTTCAGAAGATCGCCACCGCCGGCCAGTGCGCCGTGCTCGGGATCCACCACACCGCGAAGTCAGGCACGACCCCTCGAGGTAGCGGAGCATGGCAGGCTGAGGCGGACGTGCTGGCTTCGTTCGAGGTCCCAGACAAGCCGGAGAAAGTCGCCTGCCCGGATTGTCACGACGACTCGCGTCTTCGCGTCCTGCACTGCAAGGGCCGCGTTCAGTCGATCGAGCCGGTGACGTACTTGTGGCTCGACCAGGACGGCGACTATCGCGCCACCACGCCGTCCGCGATCGAGGGCCTGCGGGATCGCGTCGAGCGCGACGGCGACACGCTCATCCGTGCCCTGCGTGACGTGCCGGTTGCACGCATCTCCCGACTCGCGGAAGATCTCGACATGGCCGAGCGGCACGCCATGCGGGCGGCGATGCGGTTGGCCGAGCTCAACGCCGTTCTCTTAGGGGAGGACGACGGGCACGACACGATCCGGCTCGCGTACGGGGGCGAGGCGTGAGGCATATCATCGAGGACGGGCGGGTCTACTGCTCGTTCACCCACACCGATCTGATCGAGGACTACACCGACACGCGGTTGCGCGAGGCTCAGACCCGCGGTGTCTCGAGCAGTTACGGCACCGAGAGCGCCGTCTCGTACCTGGCGGAGATCGCCTGGTTGATGCTGCTCATGCCGCATCTCGACGAGCTGAGCGTCCTCCAGCGCTGGGCGTCCGAGCCCATCATGAAGACGCTCGACACCGCGGCCGGCACCGAGATAAAGACGTGCTCGGGCCCGGACCACTATGAGCGGTTCTTCCCGAACGTGCACAGCTCCAAGGAGCGCCAGATGGAGATCGCGAAGTACTTCGTCTGGTCGTTCTGTGTCGGGATGAAGAAAGTGCCCATCGGGGACGCGAACGCCCGCGGGGTCGTTCCCCACGGCGTCCGCTTCACCGACGAGTCCTCCGGCGTCTGTTTCGTCGAGTACGCCGACATGCGCATCCTGCGCGAGGCTGGCTTCAATCCAGAAGAACGGCTGCGGCGGACGGGCCTGACGGTGTCGGTCTGCTTCCGGGGCCTGACGCGACCGGTTGTTGATCATCCGAGCTTGGAGCATCTGCACGCATGCGATTGATTGCCCGCCTGCCGCTACCCCCGACGAACAACCATCGACTCCTGCCGGTCGTCCGACACGGCCGGGGTCCGCCTATCACGGGCCCCAAGATGCGGGCGTGGAAGGACGAGGTCGCGGGGTTGCTCGAAAGATCTGAAGGTCTGGGCGACGAGCCGGTCACGGTCGCGATCGCGATCGCCTTCCCGGACAAGCGCCGGCGGGACATCGACGGCCCGGTGAAACCGATCCTCGACGCCCTGGTCGACGCCGGCTGGTTCGACGATGACTCCCAGGTCGAGTCGCTGACGGTCCGGAAGTTCCAGCCGTGGATGGAGGACGAGGTCGACCCCGGTCAGGTGCTGGTCTCGGTCCGGCCCTGGCCGCCGTTCTAATTTTTTCAGAAAGTTTGAAGTGTGCTCTTGCGTCAGCCGATAGAGACACTATCTTGAACGTGTCGGCAATGACGCCGACCGAGTAAAAGGAACTCACCAATGACCAACTTCACCGACCCCATCTCCGGATGCCTCACCGACGTCGTCGCTTCGGGTATGACTCCCGCCCAGTACGCCGCCGCCTGGGTCGCCAAGTACGGCCGCGAGAACGCGAGCAAGTCCATTTTCCGTATGGCTCTCCGTCTCAAGGACGCGGGCAAGCTCGACCTCTACCGCTTCCTCTACGCCGCCGACTGCCACTGCTGAGCCTTTTACTCCCGCCCGCCCCAGCCGTCTCCGGACACTGGGGCGGGCGGTTTTTTATTGCTCTTCCGATTTAGCCAGCACGACGTTCCCCAGACGGCCCTCAGACGCTGCTACACGCTCTCGGCGCTTCTGGCCGGGCGTCGGGACCATCCAGCCCGCTCCGAGCCCCAGAAGGCCCCACAGGGCGTCTGGGAGCCCGCCCGCCTGAGGGACGACCTGGGTGACGGTGTCGCGGATCAGTTGCACCGTGTTGTCGATCGCGCCCTGTTGCTCAGCGGCTACAGCGTCCAGCGCTTCGGCCTCAGCCCTGGCAACCGCCGCCGCGCTCCGGAGCTGCGTCGGGGTTGTCAGGCCGTCGGGGACCGTCTTGAAGCCCTGCACGCTGCATCCAGTACTCAAGCCGGCCAACACGCACGTCGAGATCGCGTACCGCATCCCCGATCCTCCTCAGTTCTCGCGCCGCGTAGAGGATCGCGCCCGCCACGATCATCCCGCTCGCATCGCTCAGTACCTCGAGCATCTCTCGCCCCCTAGTGATAAAACGTCGGCTCCTCGATAGCCGAGCCGTCCATTAGTCACAACCGCTCAAGACGCCGTCGGGTCAAGAACGACCGGGTCAGGCTGACCCTCGAACACAACCGACTTCAGGGCCTCGGCTGCCACGATCAGCTGCTGGGCCGACGCGATCATCACGTCGATCTGCGCCTTGTCAAGATCCGTCACGGGTGCGACGTACTTGAACTCGGCCTCCAGGCCGCTCATGCCGCCGGTGATGCGGTCGAAACCGTTGGCGATGTTGTGGAAGTGCTTGATGGTGTTCATGGTTGTCCTTGCAGGGTGTATGTTGTCAAAGCACTGTAACCGGAAGACATTTGCCAGACGAGGCGACTGTTGCTCGATGTCGAAGGCGTGATCGTTTCATCGAAACCATCGGTGCCAGTAATCTTCCACGTCGAGTAGGAAGCAAGAGCCAGCGACCGGTCTGCGTCACTGCTGAAGAAAAATTGGAACTGGTTCGACGTATTGACAATGAACAGAGAGGTAGTCGGGCTTCGTCCATCCCATATCGGATCGCCGTCGATATTGGTGTGGGTGACGTAATAGTTCGTTGTGGTGCTGCTCGTCGTGGAACCGCTTATCAATTTCGAAAAACTATCGGCGGCCGGGATGAACTGGACGGTCGGCGGCGTCATCCGGTGTACTCCACGACGATCTCGAGGTCTGCGGTGCTGCTGCCGATCGTGATCTCCAGCCCGAGCCGGTCGTTCTCATCCACCGCCGTGTTCGTCAGGCTGCCAGCCGATGCGCCGGTGCTGGTCACGGTGATGCTGCCGATCGTGGTCGTGTCGGTCAGGTTCTTCAGGACTGCCGTGCAGGTGCCGCTCGACGTCTTGGCGTAATAGTTCGTCACGGTCCGGGCCGTCGCGACCCGGCCGTCGATGGTGTAGGTCTTGCCGACCGTCGGGGCCTCGATCAGCATGAGGTACGAGTCGGACAGGTCGTTGTCCAGCTCGGTCAGGGCGATGGACGACCTAGCCACGCCCTTGAACTTGGCACCGGCACCGGCGGCATGGTCATAGGTGATCAGGTCGCCGTCATTGCCAGCACCCTGAGCGACGTTAACATCGGCTAGGTCATTGAGTTCCGCATCGCCCGAGAACGTACCGGCGCCGTCGCACTGGATGATCCCGTCCAGCGTCGACGTGACCTCGAACGTCCCCGACGACGTGATCGGGTTCGTGCCGGCGACGGTGAAGCCGCCGGGCATCAGCAGCCCGACAGACGTCACGGTGCCGCTGCCGGCCAAGGGCGCGCAGTAGCTGACGTCCGCGTCGGTCACGGTCAGGCCGACCGTCTGGGTGGCGGCCGTCTCGACGATCTGGACGACGATGTCCGCCGGGGCGTTCGCGCCGACCTGGATTGTGCCGTCCCAGAGGCTATTGGTCCCCTCGGTCCGGGCGGCGAGGGTGTAGGACACCGCGCCGCCGCTGGTGTTCTGGCTCTCGTTGATGCTGAGGTCGGGCACCTCGAGCACGACCGCCGTCCCGTCTCCGGGATCGGTCGTCAGCGTGACGTCGACGGTCGTCGCGTCGGTGTTACTCAGCTCGAGGCGGGTCGGATTGCACGCCATCATCTTCCCTCCGGAACGGGACCAGCTGGTTCAGTTTATCACGCCGGCGGGCGCAGCCGCACTCGCGGCCCGTCGCCTTCGCCAGCGCCTCGACGCCCGCCTTGATGCCGGTCGCGGCCGCCACCGCCTCGACGACATCGCCCAGGCCCTTCAGGTGATCGACTGGCTCGCCGTGTCCGTCACGAACGTCCATCCGCGATCCTCCAAATAGCGCCTGCCGCCAGGACACACGTTCTGGATGCAGCGCGATGGAAAAGTATTGGAAATGTCGTAATGGTACGCGCCACTATGACCTGCCAAACCGAAAACGCCAGTGACCTGATCGATCATCGGGCAGACCGCGGTCGGGCCCGACGCACCGAGAGAACCGTAGACGCGGATCGGATGGATCGTCGCTTTTGCAGACGTGCTTGGGCGTCCCCAGGTCGTTCCGTTGTACGTCCACGGGTCCGACATGAGCGCCGTGTTTTGCGAACAGTCGCCGGGCAACGATAGCGCGTGTTGGGAGCCTAGGACATGAAAACCAAGGTAAGGCGGCGGGGACGCGCCCCCGTAGCCGGTGATCGTGTTTGTGTAGCTGTTGAGCGAGATCGAACCGCTCGAGGTTCCGTAAGGCATCACGACGATTGGATCGAACCTGTACACCGTCCCAGTGCCGCAGGTTCCGCACGCCAGAGCGCCCGCCTGGTGGCACGCCATCGTGCCGCTTGCCGGCGTGAACGTGGCGTCGAGGAGCCGGGTGTACTGGCCGTAAACCGAGTTATCCGGATACCGGAGATCTTGGATCTCTTCGTAGCGGAGTCGGACGCTGCTCAGGATCGTCGAGAGCGACGTACCGCTGAACTGCAACGCGATCTCCATGTACCACTCGGCCGTCCACGAACCGCCGAACGGCGCAGTCGGCTTCGTGACCTCGATCTGGCGGGTGGCGCTGATGGACACCGACCCCGAGGGGTCGACGCACGTCCCACAACAGCACGCCCGCGTCAGCATCAGGAACAGGACCCGTCGAACTGGTTCGGATACCAGATGAAGACACCGTCGAAGTTCTGGCTTGAGATGTACTGGCCGGGGACGATCGAGTTGTCGGGGATCGGCTTCAGCTCGAACGTACCGGGCAGGGTCGACACGGTGATGCCCTGGTGCACCGTGGTCGTGTTGGCCTGCTCGTAAAGGTTGAGAGCGCCGTAGAACGCGGACTGGTCCGAGTCCGTCCACGCGACCTCATCGGCGTCGGACGACATGACGGGGTAGACCGCGATGACGGTGTACTCCCATTTTCCGATGCCCGAGGTCGTGAAGGGCGTCGACTCGATCACGCGGAAGAACTGGACGCGCTGCTGGATGTTGTCTCGAGGCTGGGCCTCATTGACTCCCAGGTACATCAGAGCACCGCCAGTGCTGCCTGCTCGTCAGCGGTGAACAGGTCGTTGAAATCGTAGCCTCGGAGATACGCCTGCTGCCAGTAGACGCCGCGGTAGTGCCGGATCGACCGCGGATCGCCCTCGTAGCTCATGGCGCCGATCGACGTTCCGAACGTCGGCCGCGGGACCTGGATCGCGTGCTTCCACGGGTGAGCGAGGAACGAGTATCGGGCAACGTACCACTCGGCATCGAGTGGGCTGCGCTGGACGCCCTCGTACAAAACGTTCCCCTGCGGGAACGTACAGAACAGCGCCTGGTTTCGCGCTCCTACACCGAGTTGTTGCGTCTCGAGCGAGTCAGAGTCCATCGCGTAGCCGCCTGAGCTGTCGATGTACGGACCCCATCGCAGGACCTCGACCTCGATCCGCGTCACCGGCAAGCCGACCGCGATCGGGTTTCCGTTCCAGTCGATCGGGTCCCCGCCGATGTCGCCCGCCGGTCGATAGGTGCTCGACTCGGCGCCGTTGGCGTCAACCGACCCGGCAAGGGCGTTGAGAGTGCTTGACCCGCTGGATCCGTCCCAGAGCGTAACGTCGGCGTCGTAGTAGCCGGTCGCACCGTCGGCGACCCATGTGTCCGCAGGGATGATCGGGCCGGATCGGTAAGCCTGAGTCGGCTGAAGCTTTGTCGAAGTTGTGACCCGGATCGGATCGGTCTGATCGGTGAACGTGCCGTACTGGGTGAGGCCGATCGTGATGCGGACCTGGCCGGCGCCGTTGGGCTCGAGCTGGACGTTGACCGTGCGGACTGCGGCGTCCAGGTACTGCACCGTCATCGTGCCGGTGCCGTCCGTGTTGGCCGAGATCTTCAGCGGGTGACCCGGGATCGCGGAGATGCCCCCGTATCCCGTCGTCGAGCAGAGGCTCGTCTGGATCGTGTCGGCGGACGGGGACGCCGTATCGTCGACCACGAACTCGACGCGATTGACGCGGGCGCCCCAGTGCTCGGCCTGCGCTTGGCTGTTCTTCAGCTCGTACCGTTCAGTCGACATTGGGCCTCCGCTCGTTGGGGCCCTTGCGGGCGCTTCCGGCGATCCGGTCCGTGGTGTTGGGGACGAACCGAGGCTGACGCTCGAGCTGGTCGAGGAGGTACTGAGACTGGTCGACGTTGAGTCGACCGAAAAGCATCTCGCCGAGGATGAAACCCTGTTTCAGCGTCGTCGTGCCTCGCATTGTCCCGGGCGTGACCTCGCCGGATCGTGCGAACATGCCACCGATAAACTGGCCGATCTGCTGGCTGATCTTGCCCATCTGGTCGTAGATCGAAGCCGCCTCGCCGATGGACGACAGGAACGCGTCTCCGACCTGGATCAGGACGTCCGTCAGCCGCACGATCGCGGGCTCCATCTTGTAGATCGCCGAAGCGAACGCGCCGGTGAGATGCGACTCAAGGCGGAGGATCGAGTTCGCGACTCGGGGGTTCAGGTTCATGGCCGCGCCGATGACGCCGGCCGCACCCACGCCGGCGATCGCGCCGCCGATCAGACCGCGCGCGGTGAACATGTTCGCCATGCTCTTCCGCACGCGCTTCATCGCGCGCTCTAGGCGGGTGGTGTCCGCGCCGAACTTGATCGAGAGCATCCGACCTGCCATCGCTTCAGCTCCTGGAGGATCTCATCCTCCGACATGCGGCGCTTGCCGCTGATCTCCTGCACGACCAGGTCGAAGTCCGCCAGCGTGAGATCGCGGACTTGTTCGACGCTCCATCCAGTGCGGAGCGCGACCTGGACGACTACGCGAGTCCGTTGCGGGTCACGACCTCGTTCGCGCACTTCATCATCTCCGAGATGCTGAGGTCCCGGACCTGATCAAGGGTCAGGCCGTAGCACCGGGCGATGTACTCGAGGTTCTGCTGCTTCTCGGGCAGATCCCCGACCGCTTCCCAGTCGCGCACGGTCAGATCACGCTTGTACTCAAGTGGCATCGCTGTCCTCGAGGAAGGTCGTGGTGAAGGTGTTCGCCTCGTCGATCGAGCCGGTGATCTCGAGCGACATGCAGAGCCAGCCGGTGTAGGTCGCCGCCATCGGCGTGTTCGACGCGATCACAACGTTGTAGCTGGTGCCGGCGGACCAGCCGATCGTCTCGGCCAGACCGGTGATCGTGATCGTCCGGGGCTCGTTGAGCCCGGCGATCTGCAGGCGGCGGCCTGAACTGCTGGCGGTCACGTCGACCATGGCGGTGTCGCCGCCGGCGATCGAGATCGACTGGACGAGGACTGCAGTGCCGCCGATCGTGGCGGTCGTGCCGTTAAAGGATGTGGCGGCCATCTCAAGCTCCGAAAGTGAGGGTCAGGTCGAGTTCGGTCAGGTAGATCGGAACGCTCTCGGATCCGCGGGCGATCGCTTCGCCTCGTCGGGAGTTCTCTCGGGTCTGGAAATCGCTCGAGGCGGCCAGCGCGTTCACGGCGTCGTCGGCGAGCGCCATGCTGGAGAGTCGCGTCGTATGCATGATCGACATCGTGTAGCGCGCATGGTACGGGCCGATGGTGCCGGCGCTGGTCTGGGACCCGCCGGAGTCGTCCACGCTCCAGATGATCGCCGGCACGTCCGTCTCGCGGTTGCGGACGTCCGGGGCGATGGCGATCCCAGACCCGACGCCGTTGGTGACGTCGGTCAGGGCGTCGTAGATGTGCTGATCGGCAGTCTCAAATGGCACGGCGTAGCTCCGTGGGCGTCATTGTACGGCCGGTGAGGATCTGGATCTCCATAGCCTTCGTCATGCGGGCGTGGAGCTTCCGTTCGGTGTCTGGCTTCCGGACCGGCTGGTACCGCCAATTGATCGGGCGCACTCGGGTTCCCTGGTACTTCGTGCCCTTGCCGGGCGTGAAGCCGCCCTCGAAGAAGTGCCCGACAAAATTGAAGTACTGGCTCTTGTTGAGCCACGACCGCGTTTCGACGCCCTCGCGGAGGAACTTCGTGTTGTAGCTGAAGCTGCTCGGTCGGGTGATGCCGCGGCGGAAGCCGGTAATCTTGCGCTCGCGCTTCTTGTACGTCCAAGTCGTCAGGCCGGTACGTCCGCGCCGGCGGGCGACCTTGCGGCCGACGCCGCGAAACGGAAAACGCATCAGGCGCTTTCGGCCCTCGTTGTTGAGTTCCTCGAGGCTGATGCGATGCGCCGCCCGGACCGCCCGCTTGCGATCTTTCTCCCCGTCGAACACTTCGCGGGTGATCTTGCGCCACTGGCTCTCATCGAACTTCCCGAGATCGCCGGGCCTCATTGTTCGACCCTCTCGACGGTGATCTCGAGGTCCCGCCGGCGGCCGTTGGGGTCGCGGAGCGTCTGGACGTCCCAGTCGGTGTCGTCGTAGCGGACGCGCCAGTTGACCTTCACGCGCGTGTTAAAGGGCATGCGGATCTGGGCGACGTCCGAGCCGCTTGGCTGGATGTCGCCGTCCATGTTCTTCCGGCTGCTCAGCACCAGAAAATCGACCGGCGTCGAGAACTGGAGAACGTAGCCGACCGAGGACTGCCCAGCAGCGTCCGTCGTGGTCGTCGGCGAGTAGAACGCCACATAGTGCCGACCCCCGCCCGCGCTCATGCGCTGCCCTTCTGGTAGTTGCTGACGATCGCCCGCACGGTGTACGGGATCTCGACGTACCCGCCGGCGTCGACGACGCCGCGGTGCTGGAAGAAGTGCTCACCAATGCCAAAGATCGCCGCCTTGATCATGGCGTCGGACGAGCCGGCGGTCGCCAGTCGGAAGACGTACTCGTACTCGCCGGGGATCCAGTCGCCGTCCGAACGGAGCGACATCACCGAAGCGCCCCAGCCGCGGCGGATCGCCCAGTCGGCGGTCACGGTCGTCTCGGCGTCGGTGTCGAGGTCGACCTGAGTGACCGAGGTCAGCGTCGGGGCCGGGCCGAACGGGATGATGTCGCCAGGTTTGAGCGTGCAGTCGATCGTCGTCGCCCGCACGTAATGGTTCGTCATGCGCTCCCACGACAGCACCGCCGCGTCGAGGCTGCGCTGGATCGCGGGGTCGTCGTCTGTCCACGGGATCCGGCAGTGGTCCCGGAACTCCGAGAGCTGGTAGGCGTGGGCGGTCTGGGTGACGATCTCGAGCATGGCAGCCCCCGAAGAAACCGGGCCCGACCCCCCAAGGAAAGGGTCGGGCCCGGCGCGACGAAACTAGGAACCCGATCAGGACGCGGCGAGCTGGAGGCGCGACGAGCTCGTCGGGCGGAGCCAGCGACCGTCGGACCTGACAAAAGTCCGCCAGGCGGTGATGCCACTCCCACCGTAGGTGAAGGGGTCTACCTGGGAGTTGATGCCGACGCGGTCAGCGACGACGTACGACTCGCGGCTGAGGAGCACGGCGGCGAACGCGCCGGCGGCCTCGGAGGGCATCGCGTCGGAGACGAGCACGGGGTAGCCGAGCAGGTTTCCGATAGCGCCCGGCGCCTGGATGGTGCCGGTGGCCTGCGGAAGGAACAGAGGACGACCGGTCGTGTTGTCGGTCAGCTCGAGCAGCGCGCGGTACATCGCGGGGCCGACGATCCACGACTTGGGGGTGCCCCAGTACGCGGCCGGCATGCCGTACGCGGTCTCGACGAGGTCCTCGTACGTCACCGAAGCGAACGTGGTCGAACCCGAGGTCGAGCTGCCGCCGGCGTCGTAATCGGTCGGAGCACCGGGGACGGCGCTGAAGTCCGACGCGAAGATGCCGTCGACGTTGCTGGCGCCCTGGGCGGCCGCGGTGCCGAGGAACTGAGTCTCCCAGAAGTAGCCGTGGGCCTCGGCGTGCTGCGCGAGGATCTCGGCCACCACGCCGCCGCGGGAGTCGTTGAGGACTTCCTCGGTGACCTGGGTTTCCGCAGCGCTCTTGAAGGAGCGGATGCGGAGCTTGGAGAACTCGGGACCGATCGCGTCGTACGCGGTGCCCTCACCGGTGTACGCGGTGATGGTCGCGCGGGCGCTCACGGCCGGGATCTCGACGTCGTTGGGGTACGACCGGATGGTCGCGGCCTGACGCACGGCCGAGACGTTCGCCAGGAGGCGGATCATCTCGTCCTGCAGGTCGACGGGCATGAGGCTCGCGGCCTCGTTCGCCGAGTCGAGCGGCGCCGAGTACGCGCGGTCTTCGTTGATGCCGCCGCGGCGGATCGCGTTCCGCAGGTTGTTCTGCAGCACCATCCGGCTGTCGAGGGTCGGAGCGACCGCAGCCTTGCGGGTGCGGGGCTCGTAGGTCGGCAGCTGGAGAGCCTCGGACGCGCTCTCGCGGACCTCGGCCTTCTTGATCTGCTCGGAAAGGGATCGGAGCTGGGTGTCGGCCTGCTCGAGCTCGCGCTCCTGCTCAACCGACAGCTCCCCGTCGATGCTGAGGATCGAGTCGATCCTCTTTCGCGCGGCCATAGCGTCGGCGCGCATGCTGATCAGATCGGCCATCAGGCCCCCCCGGAAATAGCGGCGTCAGGATAGGCGCCGTTCGATACCAGGCTCAGCTCCACGATGTGACCCGCTGTCACAGTGCGAACCGAGCCGGACTTGCCATGCAACCATCGGTCGTCTTCGACGATGAACCCGATGGAAACGTCCCCCGAAAGGTCCCCGCGTTCGAGGGCCTCCCGCACATCTGGACGGGACTCCGGCAGTGTAGCGCGAAACCGCACGCCGTCCGACCCGTTTTCCATGCTCATAGTACCAGAACCGATCCGCGCCAACGGGACGCCGCGTTGGTCGTGCTGCAGGATCAGCACGGTGCGGTCGTCCCAGGTCAGGGCGCCCGGCTCGATCTTCTCGCGGAAGGTCCGCGATCGCTCGCCGGCGATCTGGTGGCTGAGCTTGTTGAACGGGACCGCAGTCCCCTCGATCGTGCGATCCTCAGACGTCGAGGTCGTCGGATCCATCCGGCCGACCGTCAGTCTCCGGATCTCCATCTTCGGCTTCATCATCGGAAGTCCCCCCGGACTGCATGTTCGGTCCAACGTACAGGTCGTCCCCGCCCTCGATCGGCGGGAGCCCCAGTTCCGCCCGCGCTTCGTTCGGCACCATGATCCCGGTCTGGATCGCGGTCTGGTAGGCCGACACCGACTCCGAGAACGTCCCGCGCATGAGCTGAGTCGCGTCAAACGTCACGCGGAAGTCGGGGTTCCCCGGGAACAACTTCATCGACAGTTCCGCCGAGAACCGCGCCGCGTATTGCTGGAGGCTGTCGGTGTACGCGCGCGACTGCTCGAGGGTGAAGGTGTTCCCGGTCTCGGCGAACAGGACGAACGGCGGGATGCCGAAGATCCGCGCGACGTCCTCCACCGCGCTCTTGCGCGCTTGGATCCAGTCGTTGTCGACGAGGCTCTGGCCGATCTGCTCGACCGACGCGCCGTTCTGCACGATGATCGGGCGGAGCATGCCCTCCGATCCCGAGTGCGCGTTCTTGAAGGCGTCCTGCATCTGGCGGACGGCGTCGGCGCCGACCGCCTCTTCGGTCGTGATCGCGACCTTGCCGATGCCGGGCGATCGGTACTGCTCGATGCCGGACTGCTCGATCAGGCGGGCGAGGACAAGGCTCGAGGCGCAAGTCGCGACCGGGGAGTCGCCCCAGCCGAGGCGCTGGCTGCCGGCGAGGCGGAAGTGGATCATGTCTTCCGGCGGGACATCGCCGTACTCGGCGGTCGAGTAGTACCACCGGCCCTCGTCATCTCGGAGCAGCTGGACGTCGGCCGTGCCCATCGGGATCAGCTGGTAGACCTGATCGCCGCGCCGGCTGATTACGGAGAACGAGTTCCCCCAGATCAGGCACTGCTGCACCATCCAGATCTTCCAGTCGTAGGCCGTCTGGAAGTCGTTCGCCTGTTCGTTGAGGACTGAGTAGACGTCGTAGTAGTCCTCGCGATCCATCCGCTCCCAGTAGTCCGCGCCGTAGACGTAGCTGCAGACCGGCATGCGGGCGAGGTCGTTGGAGATCGTGTTCACCGCGCGGTAGACGGGCGGAAGCCGCAGGGCCGACGACGGCATCGCGGTAAAGGCTTCCGGGGTGAGCGGAGCCGTCCTGGGCATGTACGGGAAGTCGACGAACGCACCGCCCGACACTTGGGTCCGCTTCGGCCACGGAAACAATCGGCGCAGGTCTAGTCCGAGCACGCTCATATCGCGATCTCCCCCCCGGTGGAGTAGGCGCCAGGCTTGGCG
>Ga0208644_1002677_pt1 | contig 14127 bp, 28 predicted proteins | sample VirMetDEL_Nov_18_FD_184517 | JGI IMG/M metagenome (GOLD analysis project Ga0208644, IMG submission 184517) | Aqueous microbial communities from the Delaware River and Bay under freshwater to marine salinity gradient to study organic matter... | ecosystem: Environmental > Aquatic > Marine >... | reverse complement strand
CAAGGTGCGCGTGATAACGACACTTATCAGAGCAGAAAGTAGCCGTCTTACGAATCGGCGTAAACATTTCACCACAAGTCTTGCACTTCTTATCAGGAAGCGGCATCTGTGTCCTCTGGAAGCGGAACGGCGCCAACCTCTACATCAACAGGAGCGTCAAGCGGCTCGTTTGGGCCGTCACTGATAATCTCTTCTGGGGTCAACTGCTGCGTATTAGGGTCCATGAACTATCCTCAACTAAACTTGTCGTAGCCGGTCGCAGAAGGCGGAGGGCCCGAAATGCGCCTACGGTAATTGTATGTGCGCGTAGGGACACCCGGATTAGCCTTCCTAAACAGGCTCAGTTGTTCATCACGAATTGACTTACTTGACCATCCACCGAACTGCTGTGGGGACGCCCAAGAGCCCGGAGGGCCAGCCTCAAACGAGTACGGCTGTGGCTTAGTAGTTTTGATAGGCCGCGTCCACCAGTCAGGCCGCGATTTCTTAAACCGCTTCATCTGCTGATTACGAATAGCCTTAGTACGCCAGCCACCGTAAATCTTAACGTCGGTGCGCTCAAACGCATACATCACCTGAGTATTGTTATTAGTCGCTGTTCCGAGGTCGGGAGGCACAATAAAATGCCAGTTGTCCTTAACCGACCGGACTCGCGCTGAAACCGCATCGTCGCTGTTGCCCTCAATGGTGCTGTAAGTGCCATTGTCGTACACGCGGTCAACAATACCAACATGCACGCCATTACGAATCATAAGAGCACCGGCAACAGGCTTGCGCTTAAGCCAGCCTCGGCGGCGGGCCTCTGAATAAGTAATAGCGGTCGCGCCATGCCCAACACCGCCGTTGCTAACGTGCTGGTAAGACTTGTACCCCGCTCGGTTCGCGCAGAACACGACAAAGCACCCGCACCAAGGAACCGGCGTAGAATAACCAGCGTCGCGCTGAGACTTGTTGACGACCCACGAGCCGCCAGAATAAGTCTGCGGGTTGTCCCAACCCTGATTGTCACGCTGAGGGCGACGCTCATAATGACCAAGCCACTTCCGAGCCTCGCTAAGAATCTTGTCAGCGTTACTCGCCATCGGTTCCTCCGACGAGGTAATCGTCGTGCGCGGCTGAGTCAGTAACAAACTTACTAGGTACAAGCCAGCCCGCGAACACAGCAACAAGAGTCGTGAGCGCAGCCACCCACGCGGGGTCAGGCTGCCAATCAACACCAAAAGCGCTAACAATGCCAAGAACAACAGCAACCGCCGCACCTGCGAAAGCCGCCGCACTTACTTTACGCTCAATCGGTTCACGCATATTTCCTCCTATAGAATAGAGAATACTACACCAACTAGACTGCCAATTGCAGCGGATACCGTCGCTACACCAAGTATAACTTTACCGACGCCTTGCTTGCCAAGTTGCTGCCCCTCAATGTTAGCAAGAGAGTTCTCAACTGAGCGCAACCTGTCCTCAATGCGCCTAATCGTCGTGATAATAAGTTCATCAAAATCAACATGCATTATACTTCCTGTCATGCGCTAGGGCTGGCCGGTCATGTGGGCACCGCAGACAGTTGCGTGAAACTCATCCACGAACCAGCAGAAGCAGTAAACGGCGACCCGCCAGCAGGCTTGTTGTAGCAACTGACCGTGAGGTAGTCGCCAGCAGACACAACGGCCACGCTTGTCAGAATCTCTTGCACCGACACATTGTTGACTGCGTAACCGACGTTTGACACCGAACCCAACCCGCCGTTGACGGTCATGCTGGTCTGCGTTGAGTCGTTGCCGGTGCCAACATCCCACCTCATGTTTGCAACGCAGAGGTACATCCCGTCAGCCGGGAACACCAGCCGCTCCGGGTTTGGCGACGCTGCCCAAGCGCCACCAGTGTTGTCCTCGCGCAAGTGAGTCCACTGAAGAAGGGTTGCCCTTGGATACGAAATGTTCGACGCGAGATAGACCTCAGCGTGATACGGGCGTGTTGCCCTTGCCGTGTCCTCCCACGAGGAACCGTCGTAGTACCGGGTCAAACCAGTGTCAGTCTCCCAAATCGTCTGCCCCTCAAACGGACTCGCGGGCCGCGTGGAGGAAGTGCAGATGATGGTGCCCGTGGTGACGGCGGGCCACTGGGTTGCCTCCACAATCTTGGATACGCGGAGGAAAGAGTTACCGCCTAATGTGGAACCAGAACCGTTGTAGAGAACGCCGCCACCGTTGCTGCTCATTCCCTTGACTTGCACAGTATGTGAACCAGCGGAAAGGGTCACGCGGCGCTGCTGTAGGCCAAGCGGCCCGAACCAAGTGCCAGAGCCGGGATTGTAAAACTGACCAAAGTAGCGAGAGGATTCAGAACCGTCAATAAAAAGGCTTGTCACAATTTGCGAAGTAGCGCCGACGGCACTTCCTGACCCGTACCACTCAACAAGGAGCGGAGAGCCGTCAGAGACAAACGTGAGCACTCCGCTCACATCTTGGGTCGCTGGAAGCGCAGTCCCCGTAAGAACGATGTTTCCGCTGGTCCATTCCAGATACCCCAACTCCACCAGCCCGCCGCTCGCGGTCACTACCTGTGTGTCTGTGAGTGAGGTCATCAGGCTGCCTTTACGCGGATTGGAACAAGAGCGAGGTCTTGCCGTGAGAACGTCCTTGAGTTAGGAACGCTCATGCGTACTTGTGTCTTTACAACCGTGTTTGCAGTTGTGACGTTGATGGCATAACGACGCGACATAACACCGTCGTTGTTAGATGAAGAACCGTAAATCAGCCCACCGTTAGCATCACCGTTGTTTGTGCCGTTGAAGTAAAGCGTGATGTATGCGTGTTCGGTCGCTGCAATACCAGCGTGTCCGTTGAACTCTGCGTAGTAATCGCCAGCAAGCGGAGCGATCACAGAAGCCTCCCCTGCATCAACATAAGATGTAGAAGAAGTGTTTGCAGTAGAACCAGTGTCATTGAGCGGCGCGCCCCCCACGAACTTCCACGGGTACGTCCCGCCGCCGTCGTAGTACAGCGACCAGTACACGCCGTTCGTGGCGTCAGCGGCGTAGATCACCTGATCGCCCACCGTTGCGTTCGACGGCAACTGCGTCACAATGGGCGGGGTCCAGAAGGGCTTGAGGCCGTCGTTCTGCTGGACAACCTTGCAGGCACGCATGTAGTTGGGTGGGTAGTTGGTTACGCTGCCATTGACGTTGACCGTACCCAACGACGCAGTTGCCCTAACATTGTATGTGTGCGTACCCGCAGTCGGGACAATGCGCCACTTCTGGTAGGCATTGTTGAAAGCGTTGTATGTCCCATCAGCGTAAGCGGCAGCGTTAGACTGGTAAAGCAGCGAGCCGTCTTGGTAGAGGTAGAGGTATGAAAACGCTGGCGCGTTGGGGCCAACGTGGTACTCGGGCGAGTAAAACTCAATCGTGTACGGCGTCACCCCGTCTGCGACAATGGTGAGGTCAGTCGAAAAAATGTTTGCTGCTGCGCCGGGAGTAGTCGCGGTACTTGTGTAGTGGTTGGCCTGCGCGACATAACCAACCTCAACCTCGCCACCCGGAGTGATGGGCTGCGCCCCGCCAAATGCTGATAGATTCGCCACCTAGTTTTCCTCCGTAAACCACGCAACTGTCTGAGTGCCAGAAGTTGCAATTGCATAAACAGCCGCCGTAGGAGACTTGTCAAGCGTGAGCGCCTGCGACGGCGCAAGCCGAATGCCGGTGTTTACCGCAACAGCGGAGTCACCGATAAACACATAGTCCGAGCCAAGGTTTGTCAGGACAAGGGAGCGCCGCGTAGAATCAGCGGCCTTGACGATTGCAGCGCTAGTAGTGACAGACACAGAGCCAGAGTCAATAGTTGCTCCAAGATTAACAGTATCAACTGCGTCGGTGTGCTTGACGTAAAGATGACCTGTTGAGTCCGACTTAAGGTTCTGAAAGTCGCCGTCAGCAGAAGTAGTGCTGCTAGGCGTATCAGAACGTACCGTCATGGTAAGCGGTCCAGCCTCGCCGCCCGTAGAGGCGTCGTCCTCGGTGTACACCGTGCCCCCGCCAACCACGCTAACTGTTCCGTCAACAGTGATTGAGCCGCCACCATCATCAATGGTAAGCGAACCGCCTCCGTCGTCAACATTAAGTGAGTTTCCACTTGTAACCACATGGAACGTCCCACTACCACCATTAGCCGTAACGGTGCCGTCAACCGTCAGCGAGCCGCCGTTGTCGGTGACAGGCCACGGCCCGGTGCCCGCGTTAGCCGTAACGGTGCCGTCAACCGTCAGCGAGCCGCCGTTGTCGGTGACAGGCCACGGCCCGGTGCCCGCGTTAGCAGTCACGGTGCCGTCAACCGTCAGCGAGCCGCCGTTGTCGGTGACAGGCCACGGCCCGGTGCCCGCGTTAGCGGTCACGGTGCCGTCAACAGTAAGAGCGCCGCCGCCGTCAGTTACTTCTATTGCATCGGTGTGCTTAACGTAAAGGTGCCCGGTGGAATCGGTCTTAAGATTCTGGAAGTCACCGTCTGCGCTAGTGGTAGTAGACGGGGTGTCCTGCCTAATCGTAATCGAAAGGGGGCCTTCCTCACCGCCAGAACTAGGTGAGTCCTCAGCGTAAACGGTTCCGCCGCCAGTCACGCTAACTGTTCCGTCAACAGTGATTGAGCCACCACCGTCGTCAATACTAAGCGAACCGCCGTTGTCGGTGACAGGCCACGGCCCGGTGCCCGCGTTAGCGGTCACGGTGCCGTCAACAGTGATTGACCCGCCGCCGTCAACAATAGTAACGTCGTTGTTTACATCAACGTAAAGCGCCCCGGTTGAGGCGTCAACCTTTAGAGTCTGATACGTTCCGTCAGAGCCCTGAACAAGGATAAACGGACCAACCTCTGAGCCTGTGGTGGAGTCTCCAACCGTATACTCAGTACCCCCACCAGATACGTCGGCAACCTTAAGGCGTCCGTCCGAGTCAACAAGAAGGGACGTATACTCACCGTCAGCAACAAGGGCGCCCGATGCGTCCCGGCGAAGAGCAAGGGGAATCTCACCTTCAACTTGGTCGGGCGGCGTCTGTCCCGCCCTGTAACGGGGGTCAATCGTATGTCCCATTAAATCCTATTACCTTCCCATTTCGGAACTCAAATCCAAGTTCGACCAGCATTCGCATAAGGTTCTCTTTGCGTGGCTCTGGGCCGCGTGGTCCTCTTGGTCCCTGCTGTCCTGCTGGTCCTATCCTACCCTGTGGGCCCATTGGGCCGAGTGGACCCTGCAAACCAACAGCGCCGCGAGGGCCTTCTGGCCCGCGTGGACCTTCCGGCCCAATGGGCCCCTGTGGGCCTTGTGGACCTTCCGGGCCACGAACGCCTGTATATCCTCGTGGTCCCTGTTCTCCCTTGCGCCCGACTCCATCTTTGCCGCGTGGTCCCTGCGAGCCAACCGGGCCTCTAGGTCCAATCGGTCCCGGTGGCCCCGAAAGTCCACGAAATCCACGCTCTCCGCGCTCTCCCTGTGGGCCAGCCGGTCCCTGCGGGCCTGTATCTCCGCTATCGCCCTTCTCGCCCGGTGAGCCAGACACTCTGGTTGTGTGCTCAATGAGTTTACCGACTTTGGGCGGGTCAATCTTAATAGGTGGTCCCGCGAATCCGGGGCCTGATGGATTGACTTGCGATTCATGCGGTTCGGGAACTCCGGGCTGTCGGAGATGAATCCCCTGCTTTTCGACAATCTTTCCAATTTCGCTCACTTACCCTCCACAAACACCCGCGTATCAGCAGGCGAGGACTGTGGAGCAGCGGCGACTCCGTAAACCGGCGAGGGAGCGTGCTGTTCAAGAACAAATGTTGAGCCAGTCGTAAGAAGGAACCCGTTTATAGTAGAAACGTTGCTATCACCAATATACAAATCTGCGCCAGAAAGATTCTGAATACACACGCGGGCGGCGTAGGCGTTGCCACCATAAATAAAAGTAGGCGACGCCTGAATCTCAATTGCGTATGAATAAGTCTTAGGCTGCATTACACTCCTTAGTAAAGTGGCGGGGTCGGGAGTCGAACCCGAGCCTGCTGGAAATGAGCCAGCCGTGCTGCCGCTGCACTACCCCGCACTTGTACCGACTACTCGTCGGTGGCCTCAACCTCTACAACAATCACATGCTCATCAACAAACTTGTCAAGCGGGCTCTTGTCGAACGTAATCTCACCCTCAAAGTTGCGTCCACGCTTGTTCACAGCAACAGGAGTCGGGTTACTGCCATCGAACTCGGCGCGGTGCCACGGATGGCCCGAGCCAGAGCGCGTCGCGTCGTACCGAGCAACCGCCCAAGCAAGGAAATCAACGTTCCCGTAGGCCGGGTTAGCCGAGCCGTCCGGCTTGTACTCGCGGTAAAGGTACTCTTCAACGTCGCAAGCAAACTGCTCTGCGGCCTTGTGCCACGGGTCCCGGTTGTTGTACATCTGGGACTCGCGCGGGTTCACCCAATACTCGTGGTCATCAATCTTCTCGTAAGGCATTAGCCCTCCTACGTTAACTTGACTCCATTATATCATACATTTATACCGTTTTACCTGAACAGCCTGCCCCAAATGATTATCACGAGCCCGACTGCCACACACATCAGAAATACGTCAGATACTACCATCTGTCATTAATCTCCCTTGACATAAAGATTGGAGAGTACTCACTAGCATACTCGTTGCCCGTAATGTCGTTGAGGTCGTCCTCACACGCATAACAGAAACTACGCCTGCCATAAAGGCCAAGTTCTTTCGGCCTAAATGACTCAAGCGGCATTTCCACACGACACTGCACGCAAACGCGCGTTGTGCGCGGGGGCGGTCCCTTCTTTACTAGGGTTGGGTCGTCCGGGTCACCACCTGAAATAGGCATTAGAACTCCCGGTTGCCCTCATCTTCGCGTCGCTTCACATGCTTATACCACTCGTCGGGCGGCGTAAAGACGCCAGTGGGCGGGTAACTGTACGGCGACCTGTCGGCCTTGTCGGCCTTACCGCCCTTTAGCACCCGTAGGCGCGGCTTCTTATTCTTACAGTCATCGCCGCACCAATCGCACTTACCGTCGCACGGTGCGAACGTGATTGCGTTCTCATCCACCAGTTTCAGCCCAAACAGGCCAGCAAGGTCCTGAATCAGGTCGTAAACGTCCTCGGGCGACAGGGTAATAGTCTCACCACGGGGACCGTCGTACCGGAAATCAGCGAAATCCAGTTCAACGTCCTGATGAGAGTTGGAAACATGGTAGTCCATATAACGGTGTCGGTCGGTCATGCCGCCTCCTTATCCTTGATTTTACGAATCCTCAGCGCAAGTGCTCGTCTGTATCCCTCTTGTGTATCCTTTGAGGAAGTCACACACGCGCAGCAAGTGTCAGAAAGTCCCGGCGCGGTACGGTAATGCTGTTTACAACGCGCACACTCGGGATTCTCGGACGAGTCGTAGTTGAAGATAGCACACTTGTAGCAGCGCGTGTGAGAGGTCCTGTAGGGCCAGAATGTCGTCCCGCATGTGTCACAGTCACACTTCATGCCGGGGCGGAAATTGAGGTCCCTGAGCGCCTGACACGCGCCACAGTACCGCCTGTTCTTCGGGAATGCTCGCATAGGCTCGCCACATGCTTGGCAAGGTGCGGTCTTGGGCAAGTCGTCCTCCTAGAGGTTTGATTGACTACATGCGTAGTGTACCATGCCGCGCCAAGATTCCTGATTCGTACCGTTTTCACTATCTCTCTTCCCTCTTGGCCTCTCCCTACTTGCTACTGGTTACATCCCGAAGGGATGTAACCAGTATTTAGGATTAGGGGTATAACAAGAAGGAATAGGGTTGCGCGTTTTACCTGCAAATGGCGGCTTTGCCCGTTTCACCGTATTACTGCTTTGACCTGCCGCGCCGCCAGACCGTCTTACCGTTAGCGTGGTGCCCTTAAAATCGGCTTCCGGTGTTACAGTTCCTAGATTCTTCCCGGCATCCCGCGCGCGCGGGGGAGATACCCCCCCGTAGCGTGTGCGCGGCCAGCCTTACAGTGTAAGATTACTGTCAGACTGACGGGTATCTTACACCGTAAGGCAGTCGAACGGGTGTTCGCGGGAACGGGTGTTCCCTTACACTGTATGCCGCCTTACACTGTAAGACTGTTGCCTTACGCTGTAAGGTGCCTTACACTGTAAGACTGTCTGACTTGTAACAATCGGCACAAGAATCCCTGTAATCCCGTCGGGTTTATGGTGTTTGACTTTGTGACAATACGTACAAGTGCGGGAGCCCTTGACTTACACCGTAAGACCTGCTAACCGCGTGGGCGTCGCCTTGTAACAATTGCCACAATCACTTTACCGTTTCTTTGCCGTCGCTTTACCGTATGACAATAATACGGTGTCATGCTTCGGGAGAAGGCAAGGGAGACACCCAAGCCACTACCCGAAGGGACCTGCATCATGCGCTACGTAGTCACCATTCGCACCGGCAACCGCGAGGCTATGGCCGCGTTCGGCGTGGACGCCGCATACGTTGCCGCCATGCCCACGCCGCCCGCCCCCGCCATGTTGCGGGCCCGCCCCATCCGTTAGCAGATTGTAAAGCCTAGCCCGTTACCCTTGACAGGGTAGCGGGCAGGCGATAGCATAGACTAGACGCTATGTTATCGCCTGCCCTCCCGGCAGGCCCACCAATCACTAGGAAAGGCAAGGCTATGGATATGGCCGCACGCCGCGCCATCGCGGCGCAGGTTGCCGACTACCTCGGCAACCCCGGAACGGCTGACCCGCGCTACCGGGCCATGCTCGCCCGCGCTATTACGCTCGGGCGGTTTGACCCGCCCACGCCCACGGCTCCCCTGCGAACGGACGCGCCCAAGCCGCCCAAGCGGCGCAAGCCGCGCACGCCGCGCGGGCCCCGGTACGTCACGCCGGACGGCGTGAAGCGGCCCAAGCCGGGCACGCCCATGCGCACGCGCCGGGGTATCGTCGGCATGGTGAAGTAATGGACGACGATGCCCGTTACCTAGAGTGGCTGCGCACCGGGTCATTCGTGGACATTAGCCCGCAGGTAGTGGCGACGTTCGCCGCTATGGTGGCGGAGGGTGCCCGCACCCGGCCCGCGCACACAATCCTCGCCCGTCACCCTTGACAGGGTGGCGGGCAGGCGATAGCATAGACTAAACGCTATGTTATCGCCTGCCCTCCCGGCAGGTTTACAAAGTGCTAACAATCAGCACTTGACATTCCAATCACTACCCGATAGGATTTATCTAATGGAGATTGAATTCTACCTCGGCATCGCACCGTGGACCGTGTTCGCGGTCGCTCTCTGCGTGACCATTCTGGTCGCGTGGGCGCGGGGGCCCCGTAAGCGTGGCTAGCCCGCGTTCGACTAAGCACGCCGCTCGCCGTGCCGCTACGGTCCGTGCGAAGGGTCGCCGCGCGCGTATCCTCGCTACCCGGGCCGTGCCCTGCACGCGCGACCGTGGCGGGTGCGACTGCCCGAAGTGCTGGAACCGGGCGGGCCGCGCCGCGATGCGCTACACTGACCCGGACTATGACCCTACCGCGTGGAGGATTGCCTAATGGGCACTACCGCAACCGAAGTGCAACGGCTGTTGCGATGGGAACGCTACATTGCAGACAGCACTAACCCCGTAGCACCGTATGTCCGTGACGCGCTGTCATGGACCGGCACGGACACTGACCTACTGTCCGATGCCGGGCATGAATACGCCGACAATGCCGCTATCTATCCGTGGGAATGGGCCGACACCTTGACGGCATCCCGGCTATTCGCTATCATGCGTGACGCCGCCTACGAATACGGCTATGACCCGGACAATAGCGACCCGGACTACTTGGTAATGCTTGCCTGCTATTACTGGCATCGCCGCGAATGGGATGCATACACCTACGACTTGACAAATATCTAAGGACGGTATAACATGAGTGTTGAGAATGAGATTATCTCGCTCATTGAGCGCGAACTGCACGATGGCGCCGAGCGGTTCGTCACCACCGAGGACTTCGGCTACATGGTGGACGAAGCCCTCGGCTGGGGAGGCACGGTAAACGTCAATGACTACATTGACTACGATAACTGCGCCCAAGCGGTGCGCGAGATACTTGACCTAGACGAACAGCCGGACGTAACGCTTGACGTTGCCGCGCTAGAGACTAAGATTGACGCGCTACAGGCCCGGCATGACCGGCTGGAAAGCATCATCACCGAGACTTTCCGTATCCTGCTCAACAGGCTTTCCGCATAATCCTCGCCCGTTGCCCTTGACAGGGTAGCGGGCAGGTGATAGCATAGTCACCACGGCTATGTTATCACCTGCCCTCCCGGCAGGTTCCACCTACGATTGGAGATACTATGTCATACACCCGGACGGTTCAGAACGCTATCCTTGACTCGCTGGCTACCGGCGCTAAGACTCACCGTGAGTTGCACGTTGCCGTGTCGTCCGTCATGGCATGGCGCCACGGCATCAAGGTGACGCCCCAGAACGTGCGCTCCCGGTGCGCGGAACTGGTCGCCATCGGCATGGTCAAGCCGGGCGGCACCACTCGGTCGCATAAGTACGACCGTCAGGTGACGCTTTGGAAGCGGGTCTAGTCATGGCTACCGATAAGGCACTCGCTAACCACATTGCGTCTAACATCTACGACACTATCGCGCCTATCTCCCGGCTGTTCATCCAGCCGGACGTAGATACGCTCAAGTTTGTGGACGAGAAGCGAGGTGGCGCAGAGTTTGACACTACGGACGGGTGTACCGTTCGGATTGTCAATAACTTTTGGGACTACTTCGACGTATACGTGACTGGCCGGGACGGTAGCACCGTTTCGATTACCGAGGACGATACGGATAACCCGCACGCCCTCCCTAACGCATGGGACATTGGCGATAGGGTTATCGAAATGCTGCTGGCCGCGAACGGTCGGTAACTTTACAATCACTTTACAGCGACGGCCTTGCGTTTGCGGGGTCGTCGCTGTAAAGTGTAGTCAAACAGTCAAACAGATAAGGATACCTTATGCCAGACACTTTCCGGCACCCTAAGTATTCACTGCTTACGCCGGGTACTTCCCAACCTAAGATGGCTAAGGCCGCTCCCGACGATAAGCCGTGGGCGAACGTTATCCTCCACCTAAGCCCTGCCGATGCATCCGGCGTTGCCAATACCTGCGCGTTCGCCGGGGCATGTAAGGCCGTATGTCTCAATACGGCGGGGCGCGGGGCCATGAGTAACGTGCAACAGGCCCGAGCCCGCAGGACCCGGATGTTCGTGCAGGACCGTCACGCTTTCATGGACGCCCTTACGGACGACCTCGCTAAGTTTGTGACAAAGTGCGCTAAGACCGGCTTTCTCCCGGCTGTCCGGCTCAACGGTACGTCGGACTTGCCGTGGTGGAACATCCGTGACAGGCACGGTTTGACAGTATTCGACCATAACTACGGTGCGGCGTTCTACGACTACACTAAGCGTCCATCGGGTGACTGGCCCACCATGCCAATCGGACAGGACTACCACCTAACCTACTCATTCGACCCGCATAACGGGTGGGACCCGGCGCTTGACGCGCTTGCCTACGGTGCGAATGTCGCGCTAGTGTTCGACATACCTAAGAAAGCCCCACTGCCTACCGAGTATGGCGGTATCCCTGTCATTGACGGGCGTACCCATGACTACAGGTTCCTAGACGATAGGCAGGGCGTATTCGTCGGGCTTTCCGCACTCGGCAAGGCCCGCAAGGACACCGACTTTGTAATCAAAGTGTAAAGGATAGGGTGATTCACTATGCCTAAGTTCAGCCCTTCGCTAGACTATCACCAGTACCGCGTCACGTTCGCGGTGACGGTGGACGTAACCGTACCACCCGGCACCGACGACCGCTACGAGACTGCTGCCGACCTTGCCGAGGACTTCATGTATAAGCATGCCCCGGACATTGACTGGGTAGTGGCCGAGATTGACGACATTACTAGGGAGGACTAGCATGCCACTTACTGACGAGAACAGAATAGTTGCAGTAGAACTGTACCTTGACGAACTGTCGGCCCTGATTACCGTAGCGCGTAACCGCTACGGTTGGACGGATACGGAGTTTGTGGAGAACGCCCCGAGCGCCCTGCGTCCCGCCGTGGCGGCATTGTATGAGGCTTGGAGCGACCACATCGAACAGGAGGACCAGAATGCTTGACACGGAGATTACCTACTACAAGACCTTCACGCTTACTGACAAGGATGTTCAGAACATCTTTGTCACGGCGATGGAGGGAGGCATTGACTATTGGGCCACCATACTGGTGTACGACTGGCCTAAGATTGAGGGTGAGATTGTCAATGAGGATACCGGCAAGCGGCATGAGGTCAATGCCATGACGGTGCTGGACGGGATTGAGAATGTAGCCTCCCGCGTCGGGCAGGACTGGTACGCAGGCCCGCTCATGGAGCGCATTGAGACTGAGAACTACGATGCGTCCGACGCTGACGTTATTATTCAGGCGGGACTCTTTGGAGAGGTTATCTACGGCTAATCACTACAAACTAGGAGATTATTATGGGTATTGACATTTACTTGGAGTGGGACGGTATGACAGAGGACGAGCGGAAGGCTAGGTACACTGGCTTTGACACCACCGCTGGCAATGTGGGCTATCTGCGCGAGGCGTACCACGGCACTCCGTATGCGACCGAAACGCTTGTGTTCGATGCGTTTGAGTGGACCGAGAACATCGGCAGGCTTATGTCGAACGCCGAGGCTAACGGGGCGGAACTTGACGACGACCTTGTGAACCTGTTGGCCCGAGGCGTGCCTATTCGGGCCGAGGCCCTGCGTGAGCGGCTGCCTGACGCGCTTGTGAAAGCACAGGAGCGCATTGACACCGTTTACCCCGACACTCCCACGGACCTTGCGGAGAAGCAGTTGCAGGCGTATACTGACTTCGTGGAACTGGCCGAGCGCAAGCAGGCCGAGGGTAAGAACATCTACGTCTACGCATCTTACTAAGGGGGCATTATGCCTAACTACTGGACCAACGAGCAGTTTGCCGAGGCTGTTGAGGATGCCTTCGGGCACTACCCCGACGATGATGGCTCAGCGCCGCTTTACATCGTTTACAAGCGCGGTGACGAGACTTGGACTCGCGCGCAGGAGTCGGGCAGTCGCTCAAACGCTGACCGTAAGGCTGGCGATAAGGTCTACAACTCATTCGTGGACTTCATGTACGACTTCGTGTTCCCTGTCGCTGCCATTGAGCGTTCCAGTGAGAACGTCTACTGGATGAATCCGATGAACCCGACTAAGGGGTTCCTTTGGGAGCAGCCGACCGCGCTTGACACCATCCGTTGAGTCTGCTACTCTGTTCTAATACAGATAGGAGGTATCTATGGAAAGCATAGACGACGAGCAAGAGTTCTACGAGTATCTAGGTGAGATGCTTGATGCTGCACATGGACTGCTTGACCAGTATAACGACGACCTTCTCATGGCAGTTGCCATTCAGGCGGTGACGGTGCTAGAGGTAGTCACTGACGACTTCCAGAGCCTCCCCGAGGGCCCGTACCTTGACGGTATGCGTGAAGGTATCTCTAGAACGGGCCTGTCGCTTCGGGCGCTGGTGCAGGCGTACCTCGCACGGCAGGAGGAAGGCCCACTTACGATTGGAGAACTACTACATGCAGGAACCGACGAGTCAGAGCCCGTTTGACCCGCAGAAAGGCGACCTCGTTAGGGTCTATCACGAGTCAGGCGGTTTCACGACGGGCGTATTCGTTAGGTATAATCGTGCTGGTAAGCCTGTGGTTATTCCTACAGGACGTAAACGTGAGAAGGCATACAACAAAGTCTACCCTGTAAATGACGCTAAGCGTGTTGCTGAGCGAGGACGGCTGGTGCTTGATGGGTATAACGACACATCAAAGCCAACAAAGCAACATAGGAGGAAATAACTATGGCAAGTAATGGCGAGTGGGGCACGATGCACGACGACGCCGCTGCTCAGCAGCGGTACGACGAGTTCATCAGCCACGCGACTCCCCTGCCCCGCCGAGGGCAGAACAAACTGTTTGATTCGCTATGCGATTCTAAGGGACTGGAACCAGAGGACCTTATGACTATCGGGGCGCGGCTCGTCAACTACATGGGCCGTG
>Ga0208644_1002673_pt1 | contig 14144 bp, 17 predicted proteins | sample VirMetDEL_Nov_18_FD_184517 | JGI IMG/M metagenome (GOLD analysis project Ga0208644, IMG submission 184517) | Aqueous microbial communities from the Delaware River and Bay under freshwater to marine salinity gradient to study organic matter... | ecosystem: Environmental > Aquatic > Marine >... | reverse complement strand
AGACATTAGACCCAAAGAATCACAAATAACCCGCATATTGATGTCATTGCTTACTAAAATTGTCTTTCTGCGAGGATATTGAGCAGAAATATACAAACCAGTAGCGATAATGATGTGATCGGGTACACTTTTAGTTAAATCTTCTGGAAATTCGGCTTTTTCAGCATCTTCATAGGTCATGACCTTAAGAATACCCTTTCCTTTACCCAAACGAACACCTTTTTGTAGGCTTCCGACCGCTCTTAGCTCGTCTAGAGTTCTAATGATTCTTCTAGCATTGATACCAACAGAATCTTGGCGTTTTTTGTGCTTATCAATCTCTTCAAGCACTTTTAGTGGCAAGAAAATATCATTATTGTCAAATTTGTTGATAGAATCAGCATCAGTTAGACACACACTGGTATCAAGTATATAATTCTTTTTAGTAGGCATTTTGTCTCCTCAAATATACCATAGGTAATTAGACCACAAGTCGCTTATTTGTTTTTCGTCCACATTTTTGAGTATGTACGACTTGGGACGGTAAGGCTGACGTATTAGTTTCATTCCTGCTTCTTCTGGAGTTCTGGCTCCTTTCTTCTGGTTGCAGGAATGACAACAAGCAGTTAAATTTAGCCAAGTATTTCCACCACCACGGCTCTTTGGTTTTATATGATCTACTGTAAGCTCACGAGAGTTAAAATTTTTACCACAATATTGACACTGATTGCCATCTCGCCAAATAATATTTTTCTTAGTTGGAGCAATTTGTTTTGTTCTGTGCCTTACAAAAGTATGTAAAACAATAACGGCTGGTAACTGAAATATATCTGAAACAGATCGTATTGTTTTTTCATAAGCTTCTAGAACGATTGCTTTGCCACAAAGACATAAAACTAAAGCCTCTAAAGAGTCGATAACTTCTACTGGGCGGTATGAAGAATCTAGCTTTAGGGCTTTAGAACATATTTCGGTTGCTATGTCAGACATCTTTATTTGGTTTGTTGTTTTTCCTCAAATGAGAATAAGTTAGAGGACTTTCAAATTTTACTTCTTCATATTCAGCATCTATAAAGTCTGGTTTTTTAAAAAATGCTAAGTAAAACTTATAAGTAATATCATACCAGAAAAGATAGCTATGTTTCAGAAGTAAAATTATCAGTCTCACATTTTTATATAGAATGATCAATCAGGTAAGGGCAGCATAAAAATTACTGCTTTGTGTTAAAAAATATTCTTGTGTATTCTCTTCATCTGATTTCGTTAGTACCGATAGTTTTACTAGTTTATTAATCGATTCACCAATATTAATAAAACGAATTTTATCAATGCGATTCCATTCTTCTTCGCGTTCCAGATTCCGCAAACGGCATACCAAGTTCACATCGTGCTCAAATGCTTCGTCTTCTACCCAACGGCAGCGAACGAAAGTCCAATCATTTTCTACTTTTGTATTAGTTACAACTCCGTATCGAAAAGTATTGCCAAATGGCATCATTACAGGTCTTCCGATAATATCACTCATGTTTCCTCCGAATAGTAGTTGTCGAGTTTTTGTGTTTCAATTGGCCTCCAAATAACAGCGATCAATGTATCGTCGTCACCTTTGTCTTGTGGGTAGATAAAACCAATAGTACCGTATCTTTCTTCTGCTAGTTGGGCTACTAGTTCGTAGGTATTTGGCTTTTGTCTATGGAACTTGGGGTTATCAAGCAATAGTGATGGAACACCTCTTACTTTTTCCCAAGCCAATCCATCAGAGTCAGGTGTTTTAGCACAAATGTGCCAACGTTTGTAGTCATTTGATGTGCTGTCGCATTTCTCAGCCTGTTCATATCTTACTGCATATTCGGGTATATTGTCAACCATATATTTTTCTCTTTCTTGTGGGGATGACAATTGTGCTGGATCTTTCGTAACTGGATATAGTTTTTCTGGAGATATTTTAATTTTATAATAGTTCTCACCGGGAATCTTACCAATGCCAGTATCTTCCTGACCTAGTTTTGTGAAAAAGAAAACTCTGGGTCTATTCCAAGTGATGTATTCTCTTGTTGTATAGTTTTGAGCGGATCCAGCAGCAATGTCTGGATCAAATGTTTCAATATCAGGTGTTGGTGAAATATGATATAAAATAACATTTCCTTCTTCATCATAATCTAAATCAAAATTATAATCAGAAATAAAATTTGCTTCTGCTAGGAACTGCTTCCATTCTTTAATAAACTTCATCTTCTTCTTCCTTATTTTATACCATACTTTTTTCTGAACATTAAATAGTTTTCTAAATCAAGACCAAGAAATCTAGCTCCTTCATTCTTAGAAGTGGTGATGCTGTCGGCAACTCTGAGTAATGCTTCTTTTGTTATATTAGGCATTTTCTTCCAGAGCAGTAAGCCATACATTTTATTTTTTAAATTGCTAGCAGTTAATTCAATTTTAATTGCTATCAGGTCTTCTAATGTTAAATTTGATATTAGAACCAATAATTCATTGCTAATCATATGTTTTTGTGTTAAACTATTAATATTATTAACTTTCATTTCTTCTTCTTTGCTAGCAAATATATTATAATAACTTAAATTCTAAAAGTCAAGTGTTTTATAATCCTAAATCCACTTCATCATCTGTTGGTTGGTCTAGATCGACTTCGCCTCCACTCTCGGCTGCTCCTTCTTCGGAAGCAGTCTGGTATGCTTGGTTAGTTGGTTCCTCGACTGATCCAGCCAATTCGTCTTCAAATTTATCAAAATATAATTTTACATTAGCAATTAAATAATCATGAAAGAGTTCCTGATCTTCAGGATCTCCAAGTAACTCATAAGAATCAATGATATTAGATTCAATCTTCTTGAAGGAACTATAAGCCATGTTTCTTCCAGTCTCATCTTCACCTTCAATTCCGAAGTCTTCGCGAGGATCTGCTGGTTTTTCGTCTGCTTGTTTTTCTTTATCAGAACGAATATCAATAAACTTATCTGCATCACCAGTTTCTTCACCATCGGTGATGTCGATATTGATTTCTTCGTTCATTGCTTCTGGATCTGCTTCGTTATTTACTTCAACAGGTTTGAGGGTGTTTACGATGGCATTGATGACATGCGAACGAAAAGACATTCGTTGCTTTTCAGAAGTTGTTAGAATTTTATAATCTACTTCGAGAACAGGAATTATTTTCTTTAGTAGGTCTTCCAGAACATTGATTCCAGTAGATTTATTGGGTGTTGGATCGGTATCAGCGACCTCTGCCTCGTGTAGCATTTCATAATCCAACATGGAACGAATGATCTTTCGTAGCTCATTCTCTTCATTGAGTCTTTTTTGCTTGACAAACTTGATAACAGTCTGTATATTCTCTCGTAGTAATCTTTCTTCTTTGTTCATTTTATAAACCCCTGTTTTAGTAAATAATTTAATACTTCATTGACCAAATCTTCTTCTTCATCATCGCGTTTAGCCGATGTAGATCCCAAAGGGCCAGAATACCCCGCAACCGCGCCTCCCGCCATAGAGGACATTTCTTGTAGATTGCCAAATTTTTCTTTTAGCATCTCATAGATGTCTGGGTCAAAGAAGTCCATGATGTTTTGGAAGTCCTCTTTGCTCGCATTTGCTAATGCTCTTCGTAAAGTAGTACCAGACATTTCCCCATAACCGGGAACATCAAGCGAGATATGCGGAGCAACATAAAGATATCCGTGCTCTGTATAAGGCTTTAGATTTCCTTCGTTCTCAGAATACTTCTGGAAATAGCTTGGTTGTCCGTTCTTCTTGAAACCGATACGGAAACGAGGGTCATCGCGCATATCTTTATCACCAACAGCAAATAGAACCGCTGTGGTTTCGGGATCAAACCGCTTTGTGATTTCCTCTGCTTTGTATGGGTTTTTTACATTTACAACATTCTTTATACCATGCTTATTGATAACTTTTAATTTTTCTACAAAATTTAGTGGAGACTTTGGTAAAGCAACTTTATTGGTTGTAGCAATAAAAGTATTTTCTTCGCCAAAGCGTTTAGCAAGTTCTTTGTAAACTCCAGCATGATGCTTACCCATAGGCTGGAAACGACCGGGATAAATCATAATGATGTTTTCGATATTTGGGCTATCGTCAATAACTTCGATTTCTTCGCGGTCGTCTTCCATGTCTTCGTCTTCATCATCGAAATCAATTTCAATATTCTCGGATAGAACACTTGCTGAAGGTGGCGGTGTAAAGCCATTTGGAAATATGGTATCATCATCATAAATAATATCATCAAGAATAGCCCCAGCGAGATCAGCACCCAAGAGATAGGAGCCACTTAAGTTCGCTCCAGTAAGGTTAGCATTACGGAGGCTAACACCACCCAAGTTAGTGTTACTAAGATTAGCACCGCTTAGAATCACATCACTAAGGTCAGTATAATAGAGATTAGTTTTGCTCAAATCAACATCGCTTAGATCCAGCGGCGAATCGAACATGGCAGCAAGCTCGCGAGCATGAGCGATTTGTTCTAGATTACGGCTCTTGACCATCGCCACAATCTGGTCTTTGTATTCAGGGGGGATGGAGCCTTCATCATCGAATTGGATACCTTCGGATACAACACCAAAACCGCCGCCCAAGTTCTTGATAATGAAGTCGCCAGTGATTTTGACTGGCCTGTCGGTATCAAACTTTTCGGCATTTCGTAGAACGATGCCTTCCTGATCTCTCAGGTCGCCGAGAACACTTGTGTAAGCATCAAGAAGGTTATTTCCTAAAAGTCTGTTAGCATGAACGATAACAGCACCAGAAATAGCAGTACTGGCGGCATCTTCTTCCATTAGGTCATAGACAGCCAATCCGTTCTCAACAAGATTTAGATAATTCTGGCGAGATAAAGCACCGATAGTTTTTCCATCTTTTAGTCTGAAAGGTACATGTCCGGGGTTTTCGACAGATTGTAGCCACTCGGACAACGGCTTTGTAATCTCTTTATCGTCCGTTAGTTTGATGGTTAGAGGTGCCGCTAAAGCACTGCTATAGTCAGCAAGTTCACCTTTCGACTCGATAGGTGCCTCGTTGATGACCTCAAAGCCATATGCTCTAGCATTTTTATCAATTTTAGCAACCATGCTATCCATAGTTGCTTTATTGTATGGAATCTCGGTGCTTGGAGGCGGCTTCTTCATAGGCTTACCAGTCATCGGATCTTCTGGAACTGAAAGTCCCGGTCTGTAGTTGCCTTTGCTGGCACCAGACTTGGCGGTTCTCTCATAAAACTGGCTTAGACCATGAATAGCAAGAAAGTTCTTGTCGTATTGAGTAACATTGAGCGGCTTGGCTTCGACAAACTCGGTATTCAAGAATCTACTGGGATCATCATACATCCCAAACTCTTTTAGTTCCTCGGTTATCTCTGGTAAAGTCTCATTGAGAATAGAAAGAAGAATGGTACTCATTCTTATCATTCCATGAGGTGGTCTGAATCTTTCCTTGACTCTATCAACAGTAACACCTTCAATATCTAAATTAGACATAGAGCCGCGATCAACAGCAAATTCCTTATTGCTGTCGTCACCGACTAGTTTGAACGAAACATTTGCCCCGTCAATCTTGACTGTTCCTTTTAGATCTTTAGCGAGTTCATAGAATCTCAATAAGTCTCTACCACTTTTGACCCAATCCAAATCATATGGATGGGCCATATGTCCGCCTGCACCGCCCATTATAAGTCTCCTAAATTATTTTTTGAACTTTACATTCTTTAGCAACTTGCGAATTCTTTCGCGAACGACAGCCTCATTCATAGGACGGCGACGCTCATCAGGCTGCATACCTTCTCTATCGCGACCACGACCACGACGTTCCATCATAGCATCATCTTGCATAGCCATAGAACCTTGTAGTTGAGAAAGAAGATTCTGAACCTGCATTAAGATCTGTTCGGGTGCCATTTCTTGAGCATACATTTCGTCACCGTCTGGCTCCATATGTGTATATGCACCCTGCATTGCTGCTGGATCACCGCACATCTCGTCTAATTCTTCTTCATCATCACGCTTTGCTGGATGACCTCCGTGACCTTCTGCAAGAGAAGCATTGGTTACTTGGATATCTTCGAAAGCAACATTTTCTAGAATAGTTCCGTCAGCCAACTTCATATCGTAGTGAGTAACACGACCGAGTCTCTTGTTATAGTTATGAGAAACAGCCTCGGCCATCTCCATCTTGCCGTTGTGCTCTACACCGCCATGATGAACACAGTAGTGGTTTGGAGCAAAGATCTCTTGGCTCTCATTTTTAACTTCTGGATCATTTGGATCTTTATCGGCACCATCAGGCACTCCATCGTAATCTTTATCAAATTTGGCTCTTTCGCCGTCAAGGGGATCAGCATCGCCTTTTTCCCCTTTCTTTTCGCTTAACTTACTCAAATCCATGCTGAAACCCCAGCCTTCGGTTAGTAGGCCGTTGAGTTCCTTGTTCTTCCATTTCTTTGTAGACATTACATTATCTCCTTTTTGTAGATGTTCAAAATAAATAGTATTTTTTATACTGTCTTCCCAATCTCTAAAACACAAATTGCCCTGTTCGTAGGCTTCTCTTTCCATCTCTCTTAAATGCTCGTCGTTTTGAGCATAACCCTCGCCAACGCTACCTACATTATCGAACATACCATTACAGTTTTGTGTATGGTGGACTAGTTCATGAGCCAGAGAACGCATAACATCTTTAGGATGCCTACCAGTTGTATACAAAGTTATAGACATTTGTTCTGGGTCGTAATATGCTGTTCTTCCAAGAGGGTTTTTGGCATTCTCTTCATCTTGCTTTAAAAACATTCTAGGAGGCTTGGAAAAACCAAGTCTCTTCTGTGCGAAAGGCATAAACTGTTTTACAAGCGGCTTTAAGGTATCAATCATCTTTTACAAACACCTTTTTTTGGTCTTCTGAATACCAAATATACTCTAAATAGTTCCCAAATGGGTCTTTTGCATAAACTCCACTAGTTCCATCACGATGATGTACGACTTCTCCTAAATTTGAGGGAAGATCACAATAATTTTCTACCAATATACCAACATGTGCATGAGGATATTTCTTTTTATCAATCAAAGCCAAAGTTGTATTAGCCAATCGAAGACGAATATAAAAATCATCCCTAAACTCTACCTCTGCTTTTAGATTATTAATGTACCACTCTTCAGCAGTGATCAAATCATCTACCAATATCGCTACATGATCCACTAAACTCTTCATTTTGCTCTACCTTCTCTAAACCTAAAGTATAAAAGTCCTCGATCTTTTCTCTATCATATACATAAACTTCTGATATAGAGACAAGACGATTCGCTCTCATTTTATTCTGAATTTTAACAACGACACCATACCTTTTTTCATGAATGTGAAGTTCTTTATTCCACACGCTCCATCTTACTATGTCGCCGGGATATAATACAGCAGAACATATACTTCCGAAAGGCTTTGTGTCGATCATCTATTATACATAGCAACTATAATCGCTAATAATGTCACAATTGTAAACTCAAAGTCAAAAACAAGAAACATACACCAAGATGCTACTAAAATAACAATAAATTGCCAGAACGATCCAAACTCAAATAACATTTACACCTCAAAGTATTTTTGCGATTGCGATAGCCAAACCCATAAAAAACTGGACTACCATAAAAATGGTAATCGCTTTGGTTTTAAACATCTTTAGCTCTTCGATATCTTTAATATGAATTCTCATTTGAGAAGGGGAGGCTACTTCGTCGATTTTCTCTTTCCAAACACGAAGTTCCTCTACACGATCTTCTCTTTCGCGCATTCTAGCGATCTCTTGCTTTAGTTCTTGTATTTCAGAGTTTAGTGACTGAATATTCTTAGCTAGATTTTCTAATTGTCCCAAAACTAACCTAGAATATTCGTTCCAACCGTTTTCTACAGACACAAGAGAACCCTCCATGCAGCAATAATAACTAGTTGTTGGCTTGTTCTCCAACCTCTTTATTTGCTACTCTTCCAATGCTCCGTGGCCTACTGACCCACCACCGGGAGCACCGGGGGGAGCAGAAATGTCGCTCTTTTTCTTCTTGCCTTTCAAATGTTGCTTTACATTTTTATATGGACTTCCATCCTTTTGAGGGCCAGTATTTAGATAATCAGCAATATCTTTTTTTAATTCTTTTGGATCTCCGCGACCCTCTGATAGTTCGCCTTGTCTTTGGGCGATTAGTTCAAAACTTTTTATACCAGCAGGATCCCAAATACATCCAGAGGCAACATCCCAGCCACCATACCAAGCATAGTTTCGGATGTCCCATTTTATCGATGACTGCCAAGGGCAAATCTCAATACCAGCAAAACCTTTGTCCTGTATCTTCTTCCAGTTTATACTATAACCATCATCGCTTTCAAACATACCTTTTAGAAATTTAAAATGGTTTGGGTCTTCAAGGAAAAGTATTTTCTCTGGGTCTAACTCAATACGATAAAGATAATTTACTTCGTCGAGCCAAGAAGGCATCTCGGATTCCAGCCAATCAACCCACTCGTCACCACAACTATACCATAAGCCTGTTGGCTTAAATCCATCAGAATTTTGTGTTACCGGACGGACACCTTCAAATGGCTCTGGAGATACAAAGACTTTTTCGTGATCTTGGATTTCATATCCAAACAACTCTTTGCCTTCTGTTAGGTATTTTCGCCAGTTTTCCATTAGAAGTTTCATATTATTTTACCTTTACTGGGTATCCTTCTTCAATTTTATAAACATCAAAAGTGGTTACATTTCCTTGAGCCAGTACTTCTTCTCTCGCGGCTACAACATCATTGATATTGTCTTGAGAGTCATCGTAAAATTCGACACTTGTTATATTTGGATAACCAGACAAAATTGAATCTTTTATATATTCACCTTTGTTGGCTCCAGCCAAACCAATAACAATAATATTTTCCATTGGGATTGGAGGCTCAAACATCTCCATAGCTCTGTGAATATCATCCGAAGAAGCTTCTGATCTTGCGGTCAAAACCATTACTTGAGTGTTTGGATCGTTGAGTCTGTCTCGCAAAAGATCTGTAATAGGTGTGATCTCGATTTCATCGGTTACATTTTCGAGAGCGGAAAAGTCAAAATCGTGAGTTCCTAGTTTTTTATATTTATCGTACTCTTCCTGTGTAGTGATTTTGACTTCTTCTCCCGTTTCTTTGTCAATAGCCGTAACATGACCTTCAGAATAAGCGATTGTCTCATCAAAATCAAAAATTGACAAACGGTTTCCGGTTTCAATATTTTCTAGAAGTTTATAGTTCTTCCAGTTTTCCATTATAAGTTTCATTAGTTTTTCTTCTCCCCTTTCTTTGAACGAGTTTTTTGGTTTTTACAGAACTGCTTCATTGTAAAACCTTTTGGATTAGAGCATTTACTCTTTCTTTTATTTCTTTCGCTTTTGGACCACTCTTCGTTTAGGTCGTCTTCCATCTTTGGATCGTTTAGTCTTACATTTAGACTTCCATAATTTTCATCAAAAAGTTCTTTGGCTCTATCGAAATCGGCACTTGGTTCCTGTGTTACACGAAATCCAAGATCTAAAAACACTTTCAAAGAAGAAAGAGAACTAACTTGGGCAGATATTTCTTCATCTGGGTAGGCATCTACAACAATTTTAACCAGTTGTTTGCCGATCCCTTTACCTCTGTGTTCTTCATCAACATAGAAGCCATAGATGGAGTGTGCTCCTCCTGCATACGGACTATTTTCAATAATCTTGATATATCCGCGCGGCAATCTATAAATAACATAACCATCTTCTTTCTCAACAGAATAGTTCTCTTTAATCAAGAACTTACGCCAGTTTTCCATTAGAAGTTTCATTTCTTCACCAATTGTTTATCTACAATATCGTAGCCTTCGACAACACCGACATTTACATAGTCGAAGCCATCAAGCAAACAAATCTTTTGTTCGGCGAAGACACCGCCTTGTACGAAGTTCGCACAAACTTGACCAACTACTTCTGTAAATAGTGCTGGGATAGCTTCTTGCGGTACAGTCTTTAAATGGGCGTTGTAAGCAGCAAGTTCCCCTCTCAACGAAAACTCTGTTCCTCTGGAGCCTATTGCTTGGATGTGAGCCATATAGTCGTGTATCGCTCTGAACTTCGCGTTTGTTACTTCGTCAAAAATGTCATGTTCTGCATCGACAGTAGCAATTCTCAAAACACCAGTTTCATTTACTTCATCTCGCAGTTCTTGTGCATCTTTGTATGGATGATAATCGACAAACTGAATATCAACTCTGGTGGAAATCTGATCGAACATCTTATTGATAAAAGGTGTCAAAGCCTCAAAATGCGGAACGGCTCTCTCTTCGAACTTTGGAGCAGAAAGATAAGCATTGCCGACCAACTCGGCATATTTGTCCCAACCATCAGGACCGGGCTTTAGAACAAGTTTTTCAGTGAGGTTTTGTTCCTCTAAAAATTGTCGCCAGTTTTCCATTAAAAGTTTCATTTTATTTTTTTATAGCAACAATCAAGTCGCCATCTCCTTTAATAACTCTATGATATAAATAGGCAGGAATTTTGTAAGTCTTGCCTTCTTTTAGAGTTACTGGGAACTCATTGTCCATTTGCAGTTTCCAACCATTAGACTGAATAACCTTTACGATTCTGTCTTCTTGGTCTTGGTGCCAAACCAATTCTTCAGAATCCACATTTTCTTTGAACTCTCGAAGAAATAGTTTTTCACCAATCCTCTTTTCTGTAAATGGGAAGTCAGACATTTGGAAACCTTATCAACTCAAACCTCGAATATTCTTCATCTTCTGGTTCGAAACCATATTTTTGATACCATGATAATAGATCTTCTTCGCCTATTTTATCATCTAATGGGGTTGCTTGAAGAAATAATGTTATATTGTGCTTATCAGCAGATTTTACTATTTTATCCATAACTTTTGAAGAATGACCTTTTCTCATACATTCATCAGACAAAACTTCAATAAGGTTTATTTCAACTCCCGATTCGCCTTTCACCAAAATTAGTTTGACCTGACACCCTTCTTCAAAATCGTAAATGGTTTCTGGATTTTTATATTGGATATCATGAAAGAAGCCATCAAAGTTGGCCTCCTCTTCTTTCAAATACTCTCGCCAATTTTCAAATAGGAGTTTCATAATGTCGTTCCTTACCAGAATCTGCCGGGGACATTTGTACCAAAGTCTTTGTGTGCTCTACAAGCCCAGTAACCGCTTGTAGTCTTATCTTTTTTCTGCTCGCACTTATGCCTTGCCGCAAAACTTTTACGAGCCTCTGCACTGTTCCAGTTGCCTTTTAGACCACCTTTTGAGTCGCCGTAGGTGATCTTCTTTACACCACCAGACTTCGAACGAACATAAACCTTATATTTCTTACCACCGCCAGTGTTTTTGGTTGGCTTGTTGAGAGGTGGGTCTTTCTTTTTCTTTTTCTTTTCGTCGAGAGTCTCGATATACATTGGGAAATCCAAAGGCACTCTTTCGCCTTCAAACATAGCCCACTCGCCCAAATGCGAGTTTTCAAATAGATCTTTGTCGGCTTCGTTGAGAGGCTTGATTTCACCAAGTTTATATGCTCGTCGGGCTTCTTTGATAACTTTGAAATAGTTGTCAGAGCCTACACGATATACATTTTCGGAAAATGGTATTTTATTGCGGACATGATAATCCACCATTTTTACATTTTCGACTTCTTCTTTGATAATTTGTTTGATATTCATTACTTTTTTCCTTTTGATGATTTCTTGCCCCAAGACTTACCTCTACCCTGCTCTCCACAAGCACCGGGAGTGGGTCTACAAGACGGATACTTGGATCTTTTTTCTCCACCCGACCTTCCACATGGCTTACACTTTTTACGGCCTGTTTTGCTATCCTTGCGGCAGGTATTACAATCTACCCAACCACCTTTCTTGCCGGGTGCTCCTTTTCGCTTGAACCAGTCACGAAGATTGGATTCTTTGCTTGATTCAGAACCCGCTTTCTTTTTCTTATTTTCAAGATATAGTTGTATTTCTTCTTCGATTATGCTTTCAATAATTTTTATTTCTTCATCATCTCCCAAGATATAATCGCCATCTTCATGCTGACCAACATTTTTCATCTTTTTTAGAGCGTCTTTTATTTCTTCTTCGGTGGCATCTATTTCTTTCTTGAAAGGATCCATACCGCTAGCACCGCCTTCATCGCGAAGTACTTTTTCAAGGTTCTTGTCGGTTAGTTCTTTTTTTGCTTCCTCAATTGTAGAAAGTTTGGTATAATATTGGGGATCTTCATAAACATGATCCATGGCGATCTCGTGGGCTACTTCCTCATCGGTTGTATGCTCCATTTCAATCTTTACACCTTTCGTAACTTGGTCGTTTATCTCCTCGACGGAAACCCCGTGATGGTCGGCTATTTGGGAGTGCTTGTCTTCCATAGAGCCTTTCAATTTCGCAGTTAGGCCGCCGGGGATGCGCTCTTTGGAACCTCCAATATATATTCTTATTTCTTCGTCAATAATAGCATTGATATCGGCTTCTAACTCTTCGTTTTTCTTTTTAGACTTATTACCCCAGTTTTTAGCACCAACCTTACGGCATTTTACCAAAGCACCGGAAGCATAGGCAGAAGGCCAAACATCGTATCGTGCTCTTACTTTATGATAACAAGCATCTTTCTTACCTTTTGATTTCTTTTTTTTTCTGCCTTTCTTTTCTTCTAATTGTTCTGGACTCGACAACTGATTTCGATCAACATTCGCAACGGCATCGTTTAGCATTTCGTTTATTCTACCATGCATTTGGTCGAGAATCTTTAGAAACATTAAACCATTTTTCTTTTGGCTCACAGAGTCAAAAGCAGACATTTTCATAGGAACACTGGCTTCCATAGCGACCCTACTTGGAACAATACTCAGATTACTTACTGTACTTTTGTCTCCGCCAGTATTGAGTCTTGTGGAGACAAATGGTGTGGTCTTGATATTATAAATACTTATATTTGGAAGAGGATTCGGCTCTGTGTTAGCGGCATATTGATCGCCGAAAGCCAATTGTTGTTGTCTGCTGTCTGCTATATTTTGTGCCTCTGTATAAACTTCTTCTAATATTTTTAGAGTTGTTGATTTTATAAAGTAGGGCAATAGTTTATATACTATCGATTCTGCTTTTGCTTTCGCTCTATCGCCGCGCCGTTTGGTGGTGTCTATATAACCATTACTATAGCGGCTAGTTGTTTGTCCGTCTCTAAGTTCAGTAGGCCAAACAGAGTCGATAAACTCTTGCGGAAGTTCAGCACGGAAAGTTGTACTGATTTCTATTTGGTCGCCTTCTCCATAAAAAATTTTGATATTTTCAAATTTAGTCCGTTTTATGTCTCCAACAATATCGATGGTTTCTTCTCTTGCTTCTGGTATAAGTCGATATAAAGCAGTCATATCAAGCCAGTCATTTGGGTCTTGGTATTTTTTAACTAAAACCTCAGTGATATTGTATTCAATGTCTTCTACACTCTCATTTGTCGGGAATTCATAACCTTCGGAGTCACCACTATATGCATAATTGTTTCCTTCAGATATGTCTAGTCTAAAAGTAAATTGTCCGTCATCATCATATTCTACCTCATAAATAACACTGGGATTGTCGTGGTTAGAGTTAAACCGATTTGCAACTATACGAGGATTTACATCAAATTCTTCGTCTGTTCTATAATTCACAAAGGTAGAATCGTTATGGTTCAAAACTTCTTGAAATCTTTCAGCCAACATAACACCGATTTCATGACCCTCGTATTCAGATCCTTCTGGATCCGTAAGCCCATTTCGTAATAAATCATTTATACCTTCGGGACTAAAGCTCATATTCGGTGCTGTGATAGTAGCATAAAGAGTAAATCTTACTGCCGAATCGTCGTATCCATAATCGTCACCTATGGTTGCTCCAAACTTTATGTTATCCGTATCATAAAAACCATTATCTACCTTTTCTCGTAGTTCTTCATATTCTCTCGCTAGGCTGTTTTCTGGCGGATTTGCTTCAGCATGATTCCAAATTGCTTCCATCATCCTTCCAGCAGAAGCAAATGGAATACCAGTTTCATCCGACATAAAAGAAGCAAAATCAGCAACATCCTCAGTGTAGTTATCATAAGGAGCATCGTGTC
>Ga0208644_1002672_pt1 | contig 14155 bp, 21 predicted proteins | sample VirMetDEL_Nov_18_FD_184517 | JGI IMG/M metagenome (GOLD analysis project Ga0208644, IMG submission 184517) | Aqueous microbial communities from the Delaware River and Bay under freshwater to marine salinity gradient to study organic matter... | ecosystem: Environmental > Aquatic > Marine >... | reverse complement strand
CTGAATCCTCAAACCATGCAACCTCTGAATCTGCTGTATCACTCTTTGGTAATCTAGTTTGGCCATCTGGAGCGTTCTCCCAAAGGATTCTGTTTACCTCATCTTCCATGTCTAGTAGAACCTGTAATGATTCTCCCTGAACTTCTATGAATACGGTACACATCCAAGCGTGTTTGTTGTCTCCATTAACGTCAAAGTTATCTGGATCCATTCTAGTTCTGCTAACGTAATTAACCCTAACTGCGTTTAATTCTGCTCCGTCAGGTCTTGCTAGTTGGTCAGGTTCTTCAGTATCACTTGTAAATGTTGGAGTAATTGTTCCTGTGATGTTACCTGCTGTCCAGTTATCTGAGAGTAAATCCTTGATACTTTTGTCTAAATTCTCTCTGGAACCTGAAAGATTAGTAAATGTAACTGTCATGTGAAAAACACATTACCCCATCTAGTTTGATCTTGAGGTGCTTGATCCATGTAACTTTGAAGTAATACTTTAGACATATCGTAAATCTGCATTGTGTTTAGTTCTGTCCTTTTACCTAGATTCCTTAACATCTCTGAACCTACCAAGTTTGCTACACTAGATACTATTGTAGGTACTGTGGAAAAGTCCTCATTCCTGTTTAAAACTAGATTAATAATATCTGTTACGGTGTTCTGAATTGCTGTTACTGTAGCAGGTGTGCTAGCTTTAGTTCCTCCCCACGCTAGTTTCTCCATTTCGTCAGTTGAACCGTATTTGGTCATATCAATACTTATATATTGTCTAATGAATAGAAGTATTTATGTCTCAAATTTTACATATACCGCTAGGTATGGAGTGGTTTCGTAACGCCAACAAATACCTAGAGAATCTGTACCGAATTGATACTACAATGTACGGTACAGTTACCGTAAAAAGACAAGAAACTGATGATTCATTCCAAGATGAGTTTGATTACATCATATCCAATATGGGTCTTTAACCCTCTTTTTTTATCTGTCAGGCGTTTCGTCATAATAGACTCTATCTGCTATTATACGTTCCTTATTCCTAAACTGCTTGTCATGGAACATCTCGAATCCTGGAACACCTGTTTGGTCTCCTGTATTGATGTTCCTCTTTGGATGATCCTTGAACCATGAATACATTTGATTGATTATCTCAGTTTCCCCTTCTCCATAATCCTCATATAGTGAACCATGAGATATTCCGTTTCCATTTTTATTTTCTCTGTGCCTGAATGTGAATGGACCTTTGAACAGTCTAGGTCTTGACATTGTGCAAATGTCCTGTTGATGTTGTTTAATTGGAAAACATTTGGCTTCCCTTTCAATCAAACGGTGTAACACCGTTGTATCTGTTATGTGTAGATACTCATCACTATCCAATACTATCATAAAGTCCAAGTCATCTGCCTCAGCACAATCCCAATATGTGTTCCTTTTCTCTATCTGTTTGTAACCATTCATATTATAATATTGAACCTTTGGGTAATCCTTTATGAGTTCTTTAACGTCATCTGGATTATACTGTGGTAAATCTTCCCTACCTTTGTATCTTCCATCAATGAGATATATATTGTCTACCTTGTCATAGAATCCAGGCTTGGCCATTAGCATATAGGCTAGACCATGAAGATCATCAAAATAATTGATTCCAACACCGATTTTATAAGTATTGTCGGATTTCAATGATTGAAAGCACGAACTTTTTGTATTTAAAGTTATCCCAATACCAGAACTCTACATTGAATCTATTATCTATGTTGTTATGGACTCCAGATACAAAGTCAGGACTTCCGTACAATCGAGCATGACATAACTCGTGCATTATCCTGTCGCTGTTCTCTCTCTGCTTGAACTCATTGTTAGAATCATGCAGGAATAAATCTATTCTAAACTTTCCACAAACTCCGCTTGGCATATTTGGGTTTATCTTCTGTCCTGATGTTGTTTTGATATGCTCAAAGAACTGTGGGTTTGTATCGTCAAGAGACCAGATATGAATATCCCAAACCTTTAACCATGCTCCTACGTTCTTGGTTTTTGTATGAAGTAAGGTGTTTTCTACTACCCTTCTTACGAATCTTTTGTTAATGTTTAAAGTGTGAAATGTTATACCCATCTTAATCCCTCATGCCAATCGCATTGACAGTATATATGTTTTAATTCGTGATAAAGTGAACTATATCCAAACGCATCCTTTGTTTGAAGGTATTTTTCATGTAAATAAATTGCGTTGAATTGTTCTCCATCAATATAGCCATAGACAGCACAACCAGCGTTTCCACAAATCATGTCTTTATGTTTATCTACCACAAATAAATGTATTTCGTAACCCCTTACGTTTATTTTCTCATAATACACTAGGTCAGCATTAGCCTCTGTTAGAAATACCACAAGTGTAACTAATAGTATGATAAAAATGATGATTGCAGTTGTAGAGTCTTTAATCATAAAAAAAATTAAACGATTAGGTATAAAAAGACCTAATTATCGTTTTTGTGCTTCCAGTAATCAGCGGCTATTACTGCTGCAATAGGAGCAAGTAAAGTGATTGCTGTGTTCTCGTTCAGAGGTAACTTGTCAAGTCCTGTCCATAATGCGACAAGTCCTGCATAAAATCCAAGACCCCAATATCGTAGTTTTCCATATTCTACCATAATAAACCCTCAAAAGATTGATATATAAAAGTTATCTTTTAAATTACGCCTAAAGCCCTTATAACTTCAACAAATCCAAGACTTAGACCTACTATTACTATTAGTAAATCCCTTGTACGGAGTTTCTTTTCCTGTTCTGCCTTTATATCCTCAATATGATTCTTGTGATCAATCTCCATAATCGTCATTCTGTTACATAAATCTGAGATATTATCTGCCATTTTGTCTATTTTAGCGAATAATCTCTCTATTGTAATCTCATCTAACTCTACCATAATAATAGATTCATACCTTTCGGTAATATAGAAGTAAAATAAAAAAAGAAGGTAATTTATCTAGGCTTGAACGCTAGATACAATTATGTATGTGTTTGGATCGAGAATATCAACACCGATTCTATGAGTCCATACAATATCCCAGTATTGTCCTGCGATTTGTTTTTGGAACTCAATTTCCATGTTACGCTGTGATGCTAAAGCCCAAGCTTTACCCTTTACACAAACTAGGTTTCTGTAAGCGTTGTTTTGGACATTCAACTCATTGGTAACAATGATGTCAATACCGTATAGTCTTTCGAGTTGTCCGAGTCTAGTAACTGAAGCGTTACCAATCATGGTATACTCTGATAGACCAGAGGAAGTCATTAAAGTCTCAAATGCTCTTGGTGCAATGAAGGCAATCAATTTACCTGGAGAGGTATCTTGTCCTAATTCTTCAAGGTATCTCTTAGCGAAGCTAAGTCCATCCTCGTCAAATTCGCCATCTGCATCTTCTGTGGTTGTATCTGTGGTTGCTGCACCGTCAGAACCTCCAATGTGGTAAGGTGCTGTGGTAACGCCACCAAAGTCGTGATCTGTACCTGCTAAGTCTTGAACAATAAGACGGTGTTCGTCTCTGATTGCTTCGAGTCTTGCAGTTTCTCTAAGAGCGTTAAGGAATCCTGCTGGAAAGTCCTCTAACTCTGCTTTCTCTACGACTTGTCTCCAACCTCTAACAGCACAAGTAATGCTGATTGAAGTGAGTGTATGAGTGCTTGCTGTAATATCGGTAGTTGGTGATTCGGTAATTGCTCCTGCATCTGGTACTGTGATTCTGTAGAATCTTGCAGTATTTACTCCCTTTGGTAATGATCTGAATTGACCATACTGTCTAACAGGGATTGCAGTTTTAGCTCCTAACTGAACATTGACGTTTGAACTTGGTGCAACACCTGGAATTGTACCAGAAGTTGTGATTGCTTCTTGAACGGTTCCATTGTGTTCTTGTGCGATTGTGTGTGATGCAATCCATCCATCTTTATCAATGGTTAATTTTGCATAACCAGATTCAAAGAGTTTGTCCATGAATTTTGCTGCTTCGTCATCTGTAAAATCTTCTTCAACGAATCCTTTACTTTTTGATTCTGCAACTTCGGACTTTGGTTGCCATGCACTTTGAACAGTCTCAATGACTGCTTTCAATGTTTTTGCGTTAGATTCTTCAATTCTTTCGGCTACTTTGTCAGCTTCAGAAACTTTTGGAGCCTCTACTGTTTCTTCCTTTACAGGAACAGGTGCTTCCTCTTGTTTTTGTTCTGCTTTGCCTACTTCGATTTCTCCATCTGTCTCGATAGTTACTTTGACTTTTTCCTCGACATTTTTGTTGTCTTTGGTTTCTGCCATATTAACTTGATTTTGAGGAGTTTGTATATCGGAAGTGTTTTGTGGTTGAATAGTTGGTTGTGGTTGAACAACTTGTGGAGCTTGAACTAAAGACATAAATGCCTTTTCCAAATTATTCATTATCTCCATAGCTTTTCTATCTAAATCTTCTGGAGGCATATCAGGACTCTTAGCCTCCAAACTTTGTCTAATTTCTTGTGTCAATCTTTGAGTATCAAAGAATCCACCAAATGATGAAGGTTCTTCTTCCTCATTTAATATCATAAGATCATCTACATTGTGTTCTACTACTGTCATGGTACTCTCAGGGATTCCTGGAGTTCTTACTACTGATAATTCTAATATTTCTCCTAATACTGGACTGTTTAGGCATTTCTTTCTCATCTCATCACATAGTTCTCTTTGTTCGAGAACTGATGCACCTATTGATACTTGATATTGCTCGTTATCTAAAATCTGTTGCCATTTTTCATCCTGAACTGTTGCCTCATATTTTACTTGGGATTTCTCTGCATCAAATGTGAATGTAACCTGTCCTATATTGGTACTTGGTCCTCCATGCTCTACTCTTAATGGAACTACCTTACCGTCAAATTTCTTTAATTCTTCTACATCATAATAGATACCATTTCTGGATTCTCTAGGCATTAAGGCTACGCCTGCGATTCTATTTGCCATGTATATTTTTCACTTAAAGTGATATAGAGAAGTATTTAAAACTCCTCACGCCAAAGCACGTAAAAGTTTAAATCTGTATTACTTGCTGATTGTCCTGTTACTGTCAATGTATCTCCTGGTAGAAGATAAAAACTAGGTAATCCTTGAACAGCGTGAGAATCTGATTTAGCCAAGTGAATTGAGAATAAACGTTTAGTTGTATCAGGTGTTATTGTACCTGCTGTATCTGTTTGTATTACACTATTAGTTGCATCTACATCTCCCCAAACAGGTGTTCCTCCTATTGATATATTCTTGTAAATCTCAATAATTGCAGGTTTTGTTCCTTCTGATGAAGCCTCAAAGAACTCTATAATTATTTCAACCTTATTTGTTTTGGATTGAAATGTTGTTTGGTTTCTCAGATTTAATAATACTGTTTCTGATGAAATTGAAGATCCTGAAGCATTTGCTGAAAAGTACCTGTCTCCAACAGTTTCAACTGATGGAGATTCTATAATTCCTGCGTGCCATGATGCTGTTTTCATTACTATTGATTCTGAACCTGAAGTCTTTGTTACGTCAAATGCCATAGGTAAAACAGGGTTTGTAACGCTAGGTCCTGTCAATGTGTTTGGTAGTTCCATTCTGTGAATTAGGATCCATTCTCCTCTTTCATTCATCCACCAAAAATTAATAGGTGCAGTTCCTAGCCATCCATAAGTAATCATAAAGATATTCAGATTGGAAGTAACTATGCTGTTGAAAGAGTGATCTCCGTTAAAGTTAGCCTGAGTTACAGTTGTATCTGATGAGTTCTTTCTTCTGCCTACTACAAAGTCAGTTCCATTGTAGCCAATAAAGAATCCGTCAGTAGAATCAAATAATCCTGCGTATTGTGTAGAATTTGCGACTCCGCCGTTTGACCATATACAGGTAAAAAAGGCATACCCTTCATGTCCAGGTCTATATCTTAGTTTCCTTTTGCTTTCTAATCTTGCCCTACCGTTTGATGTTGTTGATGATGTCAGAATTGCCATAGAATCTCCCTGTGTTACTGTTCCATTATTTGTCTCTGTTGATGTAAGAGTTAATGTGTTTATATTGTATTGAAATTCCTCTATGATTCTTGAATATCTAGGACTCTGAATAATCTCTCCAAATGTTGAATTAAATGATGAGTAATTTCCTCTATCTACTGTTTGGAAAGGTTTTTGAAATGCCCTATTAGTAGGATTGGTCATTTCTTCCTCTTTTTCTTATATGCTTCTTCTTTTGGTTTAGCAGTAACGGTATCTCCGTCATTCATATTGTCTCCGTCAACAGGTCCACCAAACTGTCCACTTCTCTGATCTCTTAGTTGGCCTGTTGGAGTTACTGAAGTGATTGGAGGTTCATCTTCCATATCGTCTTGATCAACCCAAACGTTTGTATTTGAAATAAGCCATCTTCTAGCCTCTGAACGTCTAATGATGTTGTCTCTAAATGCTGTGATGACTTCCTGAACTGTCTCTGATTGTTTGATTGGTGTTTCAAAGTATACTGTAATATCATCCATGTTTAGACCTCTCTTACTGAGATAAGGAACTAGACATAATCTTTTGAATTGGTTAGCAAATCTTTCTTGGATTCTTTTTACCTTTCTGATGAGAACTGAATCTGTGCTTTCTGATGCTGCTCTAGCGGTAAATCCTGCGTTGAAGAATTGTAATGGGAACTTGCTTCCTGGTTCTAACAAGTCTCTTTGTAGGTGTTCAATCCATCCTTCAAATTTGGAGTTTCCTGATGCTTCTACAATGCTTGTCTCGAATTTCTTATCTGTAACTATCTTTGAGCCTTTCTTCATCTTCTTTAGGTTATCTGCCTGAGTCTTGATGAATTGTTCCCCTGCATCCTCAAAGTAGAACATTACTGTAGGATCTGCATGACCTTTGATAATCTCAACCATGTTATCCTCTACCTCTTTCATCTGAATAAGTGGAGAATCATAAATAATTCCTGTTCTTGGATCAGTATAGTCAGTTAGTATGCTGTGGAACAGTCCTCTAGCAAATGGTTCTCTTGCTACGTTAGTTAGTTTGAAATGTACGACTTCTTTTGGCTTTAATAGTATCTCTTTATCATTAACCTTCTGAACATAATACTTTATTCTACCCTTATCGTCTCTTACTATTGATTCCATAGTAGTTATTGGTACTTCTACAAATTCTGCTCCTGTTGGGTCTTTTTCATAAATCAAATTACCTGTTCCAATGTAAGAATATAATCCATCTTCAATAATTTCCTGCATACCTATCTCGTCAAACCATTCATCTACTGCTTTTTGGGTTTTTTTGTTCTTTGCAGTTACTTTAAGACCTTTTCCTATTACCATTTGAATATAAGTCTCTATTGCCAAGTTTAATCTAGGATCTTGGTTAATTGCATCCAAAGTTTCTACAAAAGGTCTATCTGGAGCCAGTTCTTGTTGATAATCTGACTGATTTACCTCACTTTTTTGATTAAATGCCTCAATTACCTTAACAGAACCCTCATAAACCTCTTTTTTTGGAGTAATTTTGGGTAAAACTGCACCTTTTGGGTAAATAACGTCTCCATTTGACCTAATTATAGGACTTTTCATGGTTTTTTAATGTTATCTGAGAGAAAAGGAAGTATTAATCGTATTCTAAGAATAATTCATCTGAACCATTTACACCAACTGCTGTAATTCTTGATCCAGATACCTCTAATCTTAATCTTACTTTGTGTAATCCATGTGCATGAGGTGTCGCTCCATTACCAAACTTCATTAGAAATGTTCCATCATTGTTTAATGTTAGATTTTGTGTAGAGGAAAATACAGTTTCCCCTTCTTGGTTTATCAATCTGAAAGTTCCTGTGAATCCAGAAATATCCCTTGCATTAGTGAATGTGTTTTCATCATAGACTGTGCCGCTCAAGTCATAAGTCGCACTATCAGTATAGTCCAACTGACCCCAAGTTTTCTGGTCTAATTTCAGGTATAAAACCATGCTTTATATACTAAAACAAAGTATTAATAGAAGCATTAAGAGGAAATTGTATGGACACCATGACTAGATTTTTATCAAAAATAGAATTGAAAGATAATGGATGTTGGGATTGGAAGGGATCTAAAACTAAGGAAGGTTATGGTAGGTTTGCATTTAATAAGATAATGGTAATTGCTCATAGATTTAGTTATGAAGTGCATAAACAATGTATTCCTATAGGTATGGAAATTGACCATTTATGTAAAAATAGGTCATGCGTAAATCCTGAACATTTAGAAGTAGTTACGCATACCACTAATATTCGTAGGAGTGATAGGTGGGTAAAATGTTAGCAGTTCATACTCCTAGTCCAGATATAGAATGGTATTGGGATGACAGTCCTAAGAAATTCCGTATGAAAGGAGTTATGATCAATAAGATAATTGAGGATATGCGTAAGGATCAATGTCATGAGATACTTAGATTCCCTATGCACTTATCTGATGAACAATGTATGAATCAACTTCGTATGAATACAGATCCAAATGTTATTCTTTATATAGCCATGATGAAGGGTGTAACACCGATTGTAACAATAGGACAGTTCAAATCATTCATAGCCTCATTTGCCAAAAAGGAAGAAGATAAAAAGAATACAAGGAAACTGCCTAATTTCTATAAAAAGTCTAAGTAACTCCTGCTACAGTTCCTATTCCCATCTTGTAATAGTATAATGCTAAAAGGAAGGCATCTCCCAAGTCGAATGGATTTTGTTTGGTCTTGTTTGTACCTCCCTTTTTGTTATACTTTATGGTCATTAACTGTGATTTAAGTTTTCTGAACTTTGGGTGTATCTCTACCTTCTGAAAGTCTACTGCATTTGCAGCAAAGTTTAGCATCTTCTCTCCGTACTGTGAGAAATTGACAGGTTGAACGTTCATGTGGTATTTATCCCTCAAGTCTCTTATTCCTTCAGGCCATGAACCGTCTATGAACAGTCTCTTTGTTTTGAATCTTTCTGATAACAGTTCTATTTGTCGGATAATGTCGATATAGCTAGATCGTTCATAGCTTTCTGCAAAAATAACACTAATTTTAGCTTTTCTTTTTTGGGTAATGCATATACCAAATTCTGACGAGCCAAATCCAGGATCAATCCCGATAACTCTATCATTTGTGTCATCTCCGTCTCTCCATTCGTATTCTTGATTACAACATTCCTCAAGTCCTTCAGGGCTAAATATATCTCCAACATTCTTTCCCCATATTCCGAGATATTCTCTTTCATAACTTCTAGCCTCACTTGCCTTGTCTATAAACTCTTTAGAGAAGATAGATGTCTTGGTAACTGGATCTTTATGTAGACCTGCTTCAACATAGAAATGGAATCTTTTATATATTGACTTTTCTGGTCCTGATTCAGGTTCTTGCATAATGTCGTAAAAAAAGCCTGCTGGTTCTTCTCCCGCTGTAGATACCCATACAACCCACGAATCTGATTTACCAATATATCTCTCTCCGACTGTTCTAACGATTGAATCGTCTCTAAGTTTGAAGAAAGCGGCCTCATCCCCAAAAAAGACACTAACTTTTGGTTTACCTCTTGCTGAATGGATGTTATTAGACGGATAGCACTTAATTCTTCCTCCATTGACTTCGAGTTCGTACGCACCATGATCTATATATCCCAATCCTTTCTTAATTAAAAAGGCTTTCGCTCTCCTGATAAGGTCTTGTGCTAAATCTACGTTAGGTCCTGTAATGACCATTGCTTCCTTATCCTGAAAGTAAGGGTCGGTGTAGCACTTCCATAATATCCAGAGCAGGATAAATTCTGTAAGTCCAAGTCCAGTAGCCTTGTAGACACAAAACCACTTGCAGGGGTTTGTTCTTTCCGAATCAGGTAATTCCATCTGCATCTCGTCAAGTATGTCAGTCTCGTACTTGTAACATGGATGATATATTCCATCCCTCTCAGGGCCACCATTAGGATAAAACACATAATGCCAAAAGCAACAGTCCTCATCTTCTGAAACAGAGTTCTTGCACCAGAAACGATTTGGCACAATAGGCGTGTCTCTTGTTGTCGCATTACTGATCAGTTGATGTGTCTCTTTGCTCGCTAGTCCTTTGGGTATTATCCTCCACCTCTTTTATTATTCCTTGTTTTGGTTGTAACTTTTTCTTTTCTAATTGTAATTTCTTAACCTGTAACGGAAGTTCTGAATCCTGTAACATTCTGAACCTGTCAATCTTTACCTCATGTCTATGTCGTCTTAGTTTCAATTCCAATTCTATATCATCTTTTTCATGTGCCAGTTTGATTAGATCGTCTATTGCTGCAACATCCTGATCAAATCCTTCCTTTGCCCTGATAAACTCTCCAATGTAAGTATCTAGTGCTGACTCGTTGATTGTGTTTTCCAAGTCCTCTCTTATTCTTACTATGTGATAGTGTATTCCTGCTGGAGTTGTCTTTCCGAACTTTGACATTAGTTCTGAATCTCCGTTTATTTCATTTGCTATCTGGTATGCGTTCCTCTGTTTGTATACCCATTGATTAAAGATATAATCCTTAAACTCTTTGGATAAGTCAGGTCCTCTAGTTCGAGTCAATTTCCTTCAAAAACCTCAAGGTAACGTTCCTAGCATCATGTAAAGCAAGTGTTTTGTAATCTGTAATCTTTCCGTTAGCGTTCCACACCTTGCAACCTACTGCCAAAGCCTGTAATCCTGTGCAACTTAGATCAGGCAGAATCTTTGGTTCTGGTTTGTCATAAGTATATTTCATATCTACATAGTTGTCAAACTGTTCTAACCAGTCAGGCATATCAGCATAATTGATTAGATTATCACTTGTCCTTTCATAGTAAACGGTTTCAGGATATTTCTCCTTTATGTTTTTCTTTATAATGTCTCCCTGATAACTTCTGTTGATACAAACCCAACTCTCAGTAGAGCCTGGAGTAATGTCGTTGTTTTTGAAATGTTCCAAGTCTACCATGTTTGGAAGATAGATTGCATTTGGCAATAAGGGAATGAGATCAGTTGTAGTTACAAAACATGGATAGGTTGAAACCGCAGATTTCTCAACCTCATCCATCTGTCTCAGTTTAGTTCCATGAAAAATGAATATCACTTTGTCTTTTGGGAAATGCTCTCTAAACTCACTAAAGTCATGTATTACTATCTTATCATAATCTTCCTGTAACTGCATAGCCCTAGTTACTATTTTGTTTACATCATCAAATAATTCAGTTACACCGTAAAACTCATGGAAGCCAAAAGGATCAAACTGTTTTAACTGTAATACCTTGTCTCCTGCACCATGCTTGCACATCATTTCGGCTACGCCTGCCATGCTGAAAAGGTGCATGATACGCATACGTTTAAATATTGGTTTAAAGGTTATAAAGTTAATGATGTTAGGAGCTAAAAAAGGGGAATCTCCTTACCTTACTCATAATTGGTGTACCAAGTGTGAGAAATGGAAAGAAGGAAAACCTACATTCTGTCCTGAGTGTAATAGAAGATGTAGGGTAGGATCACATTATTCAAACGGTAGATACCTTAGAAAGGATGTGAAAAGGATATAAAATGTTTAAACTACCAATGTAATAATGAGTTACCTGAATACAGAGTAAAGAAACAGAAGCAAAAGAATACAATAAGTAAGAAATTCTTTTGTGTTCCATGTTTAAAAAATAAACATAAACATACACCTATATTCATTAGATGTATGGGTGTAGATTGTAATGAATTAATAGAGTTTAGAGGGGGTTTAAATTTTAGGACTTTATCTTATTGTTCTATTATATGTAAGAATAGACGAAAATTCCATACTAAACCAAGTGAAATAAGGAACTGTATTAATTGTAATAAAGAATTTAAATCACATTTTGGGGATATAAAATATACTTGTAGTGTAGAATGTATAAACAAGATATGGGCAAGAAAGAGAAAAGAACAAAGGAGGTTAAAACGTGAATCCAGGAAAGTATTGTAATATCTGTGGAGAAAGAAAGACAGTAACTACTAGAAAGGTTAGAATGAGGTGGAAAGAATATCCTTACTGTAGAATTTGTAGATACCACTTGGAAATATTTAGTGGTAATGGTAATTATCTAAAAGAGTATTGGTAAAAAGAGAGAGTGTGTTACGCCCATTCTCTAACTTCGACTTGAAGTAACGGTCCTAAGAGGGCTACCTTTCAGGAGTCTCTAGAATCACAACTCGGTAATCCCTGACGGACTCTTTTATTACGTGATACCCTTATTTAAACCTTTTCACAGTCTACACAATGTCTCTTATGTTCTTCGTGATAAGGACATTTTGGAGCCTTTTTAGATTCATTCTGTCCAAAGACTTTGATTTTTTTTGCAGGTTTTGGTGCTATTTCTACTACATCATCTGCAACAGAGTTGTTGGTTTTGAATATTGCCATGCAGTAATGTTTATATATCTAGTATATAAGCGTTACTGCACCCCTGATTTCTCTATACTATACTATACTATTACTATACGTATAGTGGATAGCTAGCTTAGTAGTATAGTATAGTAGTAGTAGGTAAACACTTATATATCTCCTATATAAGTCTTACTGCACTAATTTTCGTACATAAAACCTTATATATCACAAACGTAAAAATTACGCATGTATGATGAGATTAGGGAAAAGTGTAAATGTGTTCATGGGAACGCTTTACTGTGTAAAGAGTGTAGGTATAATCCTAATAGGTTCCTAAAGAAATGGGAACACATAAATACAGAGAGGTTATAGAGTAGATATGGAAAAAATGGGAGAATATAATACTATATCAATCGAAGTAGATAAAACAATTAGATGTGTGGTACCTGCAAATGTGAGTATGCAAGTATTCCATGAAATTTATGAGGAATTATTATCTAGTTTTCCTGGTTGTAGTAAAATAACGGTATATTATGATTAAAGGGTTTATAGATGGGCTAAAAAAGTCCTTTAGTGGGGTAAGATACACTAGGAAGTTAAGGAAATGCATGATATGCGGTAATCCTTGCTTTAGTGAGTGGATATGCCTTGACTGTGAGGTAGATTACTATTGATAGCCAAATGTCCTAGGGATGGGGTCCTATTGGTAACTGATACAAAGACTTCAACAAATACAGGAAAGCATTGGCTAATATGCAATAGGTGTGGGTTCAATATGACTAGGGAGAAGTATTATGCGTTGCAGGATATGTGATAGAGTCATCAAAGTAACCAATTCTAGGGTAAGAAGAAAAGGGCATAAGGAATGTAAAGAATGTATGTATATCATAGGGGAGATAAGACCAGGAATAGTATGGGCATGAAGTATCACACAAAATGTCCTAGATGTGGAGAGTTCTTTGAGGATGAACCAATTTGGCAGGAATGTGATAAATGTATAATGGAGTTTTATCCTGAAACATGACCTGTAAAAAGTGTAAGTGCTTTATCTGTCAGAACCAGCATAGGCTTCATAAAGGCTTGTGCGTAGATTGCTGCTAAGTGTTTATATATTTCAAGTTTTATTAATAAAACATGACTGAAATAGAAGAATTATTTACCAAAGCCCTCATAGAGTGGGATCCAATAGGCATAGTCCTAAAAGAGATAAAGGAAAAGAATAAAGGAAAGGATTAAATACTCCTTTATGTATAAGATATATCATGCGAGAATTCAAAATAACATGTGATTTATGTAAGAATCCATCAAACACACATAACATAAATACAGTAACATTTATTAAAGTGAATGGGTTTAAAGATAAATTCGATTTATGTGAGAAATGTTATCGTACAATGATATCTTATTTTAGAAATAAGGATAATCTTGATGAGATAAAGTGGACATAAAAGAAATAGAAAGGAATAAATACCCCTTTAGATATAAGATAGATAATGGGTACTGCTTACAGAATTGCACAAATAGAAACATTATCGGCTTTAATTGAATATATGGAAGAATATAAAATCGAATATTTAAGTAGGGAGTATTTATCTATTATTTTAGAAAAAAGAATAAAATCTTCTCGTAAATTAGGCGATTATGATAAGGTACAGTTTGTTAGAGATTGAAAGAATAAAGGAAAGGAATAAATACACCTATAGATATAATATAAGATAATGGTTAGATGTGGACTTTGTAAGAATAAAGCAGTCATTAAAGTTATGTTAGGGGATGGTCCAGATAGGCGTAATC
>Ga0208644_1002671_pt1 | contig 14155 bp, 10 predicted proteins | sample VirMetDEL_Nov_18_FD_184517 | JGI IMG/M metagenome (GOLD analysis project Ga0208644, IMG submission 184517) | Aqueous microbial communities from the Delaware River and Bay under freshwater to marine salinity gradient to study organic matter... | ecosystem: Environmental > Aquatic > Marine >... | reverse complement strand
CAGCTTAGCCAATGGACGGGTAAATGGCAGGGTGCGACCGTCAGGAAGTTGGTAAGGCATGAGCTTGGATGCGTGGTTTTAGGTTAGCGCCGTTAGCGTGCGCGGGCGTATTTGAAGGGGTTTTCACTGAAACAGGCATACACGTAGGTGCCTCCTGAGGCATTCCAGCTGCTTGAATTTGTTCTGAGTTTGAATCCGTTTGAATTGATGTCAATCGGACCGCCATTTGTTCCTTCTGCAGCAGGATCATTTGGATATAGCTCAGCTCTGGCTTGGTTGTAATCTGAGCGGGCAGTATCGATAACTATCCAGTCAATCGCAGAATCAGTTCGCTTCACCATGAGCCACCTGGTGCGGTGTCCGGTATAAACAAACGGACCATCAGAGCTGCCGTTGCCGGTGTAGCTGCCGAAGGCGCTGTAGCCCGCGACTGGCGCGAAGCAGTAGGCAAGCATGTTGCCTTCATTAGTGGCTGAAGATACTCCAAGCGTAAATGTGGTGCTACTAACAGCAGTAAAGTCGGTTGTTTGAGTAGCAAATGCAGCAGTTGTATTAAGACGTGCAGACTTACCTGCTCCAACACTTGAATGGTAGACGCGCCAATCTTGGACACTACTGCCCCTTTGCTTGAAAATTATCATGCCGGGAGCAACACCTAAGCCGTGACCTACTGTATCTGCGGCAAGCGTTCCGCTGTAAGTAACAATCGAGAACCCCGCCGATGCGTTAGCGCGGACGCTGGATGTGATGCTGCCTTGCGTGTTGCTGACCGTCGATGATCCGGCGTCCCAGCACCAGGCGACGTAGTTATGTGCGCTACTGAAGTTGTATTCTCCGCTGCCATCTGCGCCCAGCGTAAATCCGTCACTGTTAAAAGACGTAAGGCTGGTGCTTTGCGTTGATTCCGCTGCTGTGCTATTTGATTTCAGAATCTTTGTTGTTCCACGGACCGCGTCAAACAGCACATGGTCATACACATAAGGGCGATTTTTAATCCAAACAAAATCAGGAGAGAAACCAAGACCACTAATGGTATTAGTGCCGCCATTGCCCTGATAAAGCTTCACATCCATATACGCCGAGCCGTCTTCAATGGTCGGGGTCGGTAAAGACGCGGTGCATAACGCCTTGAAGCCGCTGGGGGCGCTGTAGGCGAAGGCGCGTTGGCCGAAGTTGACGGTTTGACCTGAATTTCCTCCACTCCAGCCAAGGAGAAAAGGGAAGTAAGTGCCAGCAGCAATTCCGCTAAATGCTTGTCCTTGCGAAACACCATTTAGATAAAATGTTATCGTTCCCGCGTCTAGGTCAAAAGCAACACCAACTACGTCATTAAGAGCAATCGAAGCGCCATACGAAGATGTGCTGCCGGATGCATCCAGTTTTGTTGCGCCAGCAACATACACATAGTTGTTGAGGTTATCGCCAGTTATGGTGCTTTTTATTCCAACGCCTTGGACATAGCCACTTGTCTGTACATATTCAAAATACCATTTTCCGCTGCTAACCCCAATAGTTCCCCACTGTCTTTGGCCGTATCCAACTGTTGCTCCAGACGTAAAACTACTATCAAGATTGCCGTTTGAATAACTGTTGTTCCCAGGCAGCAACGGGTTGAGCGTGCAGTAATTCCCCCTCACCTCACCACCAGCACCCGTATCCGTCTGATCGCCGTTTTGCGGTACGTCAACCAGACTGTCGTTACCGGAACCAGACGCCACGCTGAAATTATTAGGCGTCCAGTTATTGCTGCCAGCTGCATCCTTGCCCAGCGTGGTTGATGTGGTGCCCGAGTTATCGCTGAAGGTCAGGTGGAAGCCGTTGGTGCCGTAGCTGCCGGTGTATTCAATCGGGTTCCACACGCCGGTGGTGGCATCAAACTCCCCGAAGCTGGTGGGGTCTAACGCTTGACCGTCGATGAAGTAAACGTCGGCGAGGTAGCCGTTTAGAAAGCGAGGAGATGCCCCAGAAACGGCATCGCCAATAGTGTGAGAAATTGAATTGTTGACGTAACCATCATAGTTTTGAGTGGGGTTTGTTCTTGCGATGAATGTAGTTATTTCGGTTCCGTTTGCGTAGAGTCGAATGCGCTGATCTGCGGTGGCGTTAGGCGTGTCAAATACAGCAACGATGTGATACCAGGCAGAGACGTCTCTGAAAACTTGCGTTGTATAAAGGCGAGCGTTGTATCCTGAAGTGTAAGAATAAAACTCAATTGTGTCATCTGAATTAAAACGGATTGATGCCTCAGCGCTTCCACCCGTTCCTGCGCCAAAAAGAGTTTGAAAACCAGATGTGAGAGCGCTCCGCTTCACCCACCCCGCCCAGGTCCACGTCTTGCGGTTGCCAGCAGATCCTGGGGTGCGGTTGAGGTACGCCGAGTCGGCTGAGTTGAACCTCAGGCTTCTGGAGATTTCAAATGGACCCGCCGCTGCCGCTTCAGATGCCAGCAGGATGCCGTTGTTGATTACGCTCATTTCACGTCAGCGATCAGGCGGGCGGTGATGCGAGTAGCAGACTCAACGTAATACGCCAGCACATCAACAGCACTAGCGGTCGTGGTCAGCGTAGGTGCTGTGCCACCAGGAAACTTCCAATAACTTCCAAATGCCAGCGTCCTGCCGCCCGTACCATCCTGCGTAATCACAATCACGCCACTTTGACCAGCTGTCTGGTTAGTGGGATTAGCCAGTGTCCGGTTACCGCCGAGGGTCACGCTGTAATTATTCGCGTTGGCAAAGTCCGGGGTGATCGTCGCCCCATCGGTCAGTGCCGTGATGCTGCCGCGCTGGGCAACCGTGAAGCTCTGGTTGATGTTCGTGCCAGCCACCGTATAAGTGGCGTTCTGCAGTGTGACGGTCCGATCAGCCGTTGGGTCAACCACTGCCAGCGTGGTCTCGAAGCCATCCGCCGTGCTGCCTTCAAATGTCAGGCTGCCAGCAGTCCCAATCTCAAGGTTGCCGGTGACCGTGCCACCAGCCAGTGCCAGGTAGGTGCTAGCTGCAGTGGTGCTAGGCAGCAGACCCAGGTTGGCGGCGGTTACATCGCCAATCGTGATCCAGGCATCATTTGCGGCGTTGCGGATCTTCAGCAGTGCCGGGCTAACGCCACCATCAATCCACAGCTGATACGCATACGTGGTGGTCGGGGCAGTCGCGCCACTGTTTTGGCTGACGATCGCCGCCAGGATCGTGTTTAGCTCTGAGCGGAAATTGGCACCGCTCTGGTTGGCCAACACATAGTCCGTTGCCTGAGCCATTAGACGATCTCCTTGCCGTGACCAACGGCTTGGTAGTCAAAAACCTTACTCACAATGCTACCTCCGCTGTCTCTAAACGTAATCTGGAATCCGGTGCGCGACACACTGCTGATCGTGAAATAGTCGCCCGTATCCATGTCCTGCGCCGTGATGCCCACACTTGGGGCGGCATAAAACGCACTTGGGAACGTCACCGTATAAGTCCCAGCGCCGCTGCTCAAATTCCGCTGCAGTTCTGTCCGCCGCTGGAACTCAGTTGTCACACCAAGCTGCTCGATCACCAAGTTCTGCGCTGGGTTGTGGCTGCTGACTTGAGTCTTGAACTGGAAGGCGCGACCGCGTGTGATGCCATTGACGAACGGCTGCCAGATGCCCCAGGTCGGCGCACCAGCAGGATCGTCGTTGGTGTTGCGCACGAGCAGGCTGGCATTGGTAGCGCTGAGATCTTCGCCGTCGATGTCGTCCCACTCATCAACAAACTCAGTGCGATCGTCCACCCGGTTGCCAGGTTCAAAGGCGCGGGTTTGCAGGATTGACCGCAGATTCAGGTCGTACTTAGCGCCCAAATCCAGCGTGCTTACAAACTGGTACTCACCGCTGCTGCCCACATCGCCGTAGTAGTCAACGTTGCTGACATCAACGTCCCAGTCAGCAATATCGTCAATCAAGCCGGTGTGACTCAGGACAATGCCGCCTTCATCGTCGGCGTAGAACATATCGGTGAATGTGCCCTGAAACGGCGGGGTGTCATCGTCCTCCCGATAGGTCTGCACCAGCAGCGCATCTTGCGGTTCGGGCAGATCCACCACCACCGATGCCGTACCAGCAGATTCATTGCCGGTGGAATCGACGGCGCGGATGAAGTAGGTGCCCTCAAGCAACGGCACAATCTTCCGCGTGGTGCTGCCTGCTGATGCGGGCACAATGTCGTTTGACTTACCCCAAGTGGCGGATTCACCAATTAGCGGGGTGTGGCGGATGCGGATTTGACCGCCAATACGCACGTCAAGGTCAGTGGCTTGCGGCCAGTACAGCTCAGCAGTGCGTTCATCAATCGGCGCGATGAACAGATCCGGGATTGTTGCCGGTGGTGCGGTCTTGCCAATCGAAACAAAGGTGAAGGTGGTGGTGCCAGACCGCTTGAAGCCAGGGCTGATCCCTTGCAGCTCAAATTCATACGTGCCAGGGTCGGCATTAAGGATTTCGTAGTCAGGTGAACGGGTCTTGATGACTTGCCAGTTGCCGTTATTGAGTCGATAGCGAAACTCAACTTCTGCGCTGCCTGGATCTGGACGCCAGCTAACGATGATCTTGTTAAAGACTTGACCGTTGCTTTCATACAGCAGTTCTTGAGCGGTGACATTGGTCGGCGCTGCTGGCTCTGTGTCAAAGGCGGTTACGTCACGAACTTGCAGCGGCACGTTCCGCTCGATGTAGTCGTACTTGCCCTGTTGATGCAGTAGTGCGGTGATGGCAAAGGTTTCGTCGTTTTCCTGGACGGACAGCACGCGCCACAGCTCAGGGCGTAGATCTGTTGTGCCGATTGCCCAGAATGATCCGACCGGCGGGATGTCATCTAGCGCGGATGGCAGGGTAAGTGTGCTGCCGTTCAGGTTGGTGCCTGGAATTGCGCCAATCGACTGGCTTACGCCGCTGGGCAGCACCACGTTGAAGTCCAAGGTGGCTGGCATACCATCGGCAAACATGTCTTCTGCCGAACGATCCAGCGTGACGACAGTGTTGGTGGCGCTTGTGATGCGACCAGCGCGGAATCGACCCGCACGAACTGGATCAGCTACGCGAATCACATCACCGGGGCGGACCATCATGCCCTCGGCGGGTCCGGTGCTAAAGCTCAGGACTTCACCCTGATTCAGCTCGGAATACAAAAGCCACTCACCGACGCGGCGGGCTTGACCGCGTGATGTGCAGGCAAAAGCCGTTAGCTCGACCTTTTCAATGCCGTATTTGGCAATACCGACGGCATCTTCGACGACCTCATAGGCAACGTCGCGGATTTCGTTGTCGTAATAACGCACCACGGCAACCGTATGCCTTGTCTTGCGTCCAGAGCCGCTGTAGGTAAAACCTTCTTCGGTGACGTTGCCCTGATTGAAGATGAAGGTGGCATCAGTTGGGCGATCCTGCCCTAGTGCCAACGCGCCAGTGCTCCAATACGGCTGTGCTCGCATGACGGAACACAGGTCGTTGATCAGCTTGTAGGCGTCTTCAGAAGTTTGGATGTAGACGTTGCAGGAGAATCTCGGCTCATAACCACCGAAACCATCGGGCACCAACTCCGATGCGTACTGACTGGCAGCGAGGAAATCCCATTTGTTTAGCTGGCTTGCTGCTATTTGATCGCCAAATCCGTACCGCGTCGATGTCAAAACATCCCAGAGAATCCACGCTGGATCTGATGTCCATTTAGCCGCTTGGAAAGTGCCGTCCCAGACACCGCTGTAGATCAGGCGTCCATTGTCATTGTCAACGGTGGCGTTACTGGGGATTTGAACTTTGATGCCACGGATATGGTACGAACGAGTGGGGATTGAACTGAACTGCTCAGCATCAAGAACCATCCCAACTAATGCGCTGTTGGGATAACGGGTCTTGTCGTAAATCAGCTCTGTGTAGCTTGCCCAATAAACAGCGTTGGCGTTTACTGCAACACCACCGGAATCGCGCTTGTTGCCGATGTAAACGCGAATATCAACCGGCGGTGGTTGGTTGAAATCAATTCTGTATTTGCGCTGATAAAGGTCAGCGGTGCGCCCACCGATCGTGTCAAACTTTACGGTTGTCCACGCACCACCATTAAATGAAAGCTGAATGTAAATTTCGACCCAGCTTCCGTCAACGTTGCCGTTGAAGTTTTGAACGTATAACTGCGGTATTGAAAGCGTTACACGAACGCCATCTACCTCAGTATTCGTGATTGAACGGACAACAGGTGAATCCTGACTTAGTTCAACATTTACGTTGTTTTCAGCCTGGGTTGAAGTGCCAATTTCGTATAGGTAAGCCTGGTTTTGTGTGCCAGTGCGAAAGTCGATTGCTTGATAGTTGAAATTAAGATCGCTGCGAGTGATGGTGCCTGCTGGATCTGCGCCAGCTCGCATTACTGGAGTGTTATTGAAGTAGATGCTTTTAAGTGCAGCATTTTCCCACGCTTGTGTTCCAGGTGTGTAATCTTTTTGAGCTTCAAACCCTTCAATTTCGCCTTCGCTGATTAGATCGACGATGCGGGCATACTGTTTTGAATTGAGGTTGTCAGCCTCGATTGTTGGAGCTGCAGGTGCCGCTACGACGATTTGTGTACTGCCCCCACCGCCGCCAGCGCCAATGATTTTGTTACTCATCTTTAGATCCGCTCCGTGTTGATGCCAGCCGAGATCACAACGCTACCCGTCATCACTGATCCATAAGCCAGCGGGACTGGAATGCCTTGACGTGAGGCGTTTTGGATGCCACTGAAGCTGTAAGAACTGCGTGGATCTGTTGCATCTTCTTGTTTTTGCGTTGTAGGCATTGCCGATGTTGGAACCGGCGTTAATAATTGAGCGACTCCGCTAACGGCCAAACTCAAGCCGACTGCTTGTCCCACCGCAAGCAAACCTAAATTCTTTGCAAACACCGTTCCAAAAATTGCCCCGCCTCCTGCGGTTGCTAGAAAAGAAATGGCAAACAAAGCCACACCAGCAATAATTCGTCCAGTTTCGCCAGCGCCGCTGATTACAGGAATAATCCTGATTGGTTCTGTTTGCCCTGAGGGATAAGCCAACTGTTCCGGTTGCTCGCCTGCATCCAGTTCATGTCGTCCCACGCTGATCTTGTAATGCTTGTCCGCCATGTGAGCGGGTAAGCCGGGGAAATTGGCGCGCAGAAATTGAATCGCCTCGGCAGGGCTTTTCACATCAGCCCTAAAGCTCTTTGCTCCAAGGAATTTCGCCAGGCTGCCGTAGACCTTGATGACTCGCAACATCACTGGCACCTACTGGAATGGCGGAGCACTCGCCCAGTGTTCTTCTGATAATAGCCGCCATAGATGTCGCGGGAACTAAGCCGTCCGCGCACGTGATGCAGAAAATGCTGATGACCGAGGTAGACCGCGCAATGGTTTAAGCCCGGCGCGGCAAGCGACATCAAAAACATATCCCCGATTTGAACCTCCTTGCCCGTCACATCCACAAAACCCGTGGCGGCAAAGCACTCCTCAAACATCGGGTTGTAGGTGAAGTAATTGGGGTCGGCAGGGCGGTCCCAATCCCGCAATTCCAAGCCCCACTCCTCGGCGTACCAGTCGCGTACCAGCGTCCAGCAGTCCGTGACGCCCCAAACCCATTCGCGTCCTAGCAGTGGTGCGCGGTAGCCCTCGGGCTTGTGCTCACACCAACTCCCCGTGACAGGGTTGACGATGAACCAGGGCAGATCTGACTTTTCACAGGCAATTTTGTCGGCTTCGCTTGGAACGGCAGGTGTTGTCGGGTGGCTGTGGAAGATGGCGTGGATCGTGCCAGCATCCTCTGCGGCGGCATAATCCTCGGGATCAAGGATGAAAAAGTCAGTTGCCGCGACTGCCAGATTCCTGCACGGCCAATACTTGCGCCGACCTTTAATGACGACCACAAGCCCGCAAGCCTCGCGTGGGGCATCAGCCTTTGCGTGCTCCAGTGCGTCGTCTTTCCAAGCCATGCTTAGCTCACCAGTGTGCCGATGCCGGGGAATGAGCCAAAGGGTAACTCTGCCGAAATCCCAAAACGGGCTTGGCAGCTAGACAGACGCTTGCCGCAAACATCGTTAAGAGCTGTTCCGTTGGGGATGTAGATCAAAGGCTCCCCAGATCGTGAGACACCCGTATCCCACAAAACGTTGTTGCTGGAATCGTAAACAACGAGGTTGCCATCGTTTTGGATGACAGCCCTATTGCCAGTGTTGCTGACTTGAGTAATCTTGAACGCCGCCCCAACATTGTTCAAATTGCCTGAAGGCGTACTTCTGAACGGATTGGCAGACACGATGGGAACGTCTGCATAGAAGGTTTCATTGACGCGGAACTTACCGCTGCTGCCAGTAACCGTTGCCGTTGGGTAGGAAGCAGTGGTTGAGTCAGCCCAGCCATACGATTGACCGCTCCAATGGAAAAGGGGTAGCGCAACGGATGTGCAAGAGAATTGCAAGGTGACCGTTCTGCCGTCGCCCAGCGTGAACGTGCGGCTTGCTGTTCTGTTTTGACCGACGCCACTAGGCGCACCATTCATGACTACATGAAAAAATGCCAGGCGGTGACCTTCGTAAGGGGGTTGCGGAATCCATGCCCTGTCAAAGTCAAAATCACCGCCTGCGTTGTACAGGTTGAAAATTACTGACGTTGGATCACCATTGAGACCCGTGTTTGTCTGCCATACAACCTGATTTGAAGCTGTATACAGCACCAGGTTGCCGTCGGTTTGCATGGTCAGCCTGTAACCGCCGGAGCCGCCGGTATTGGTTTGCCACAGGAAACCGTTCTCGACAACTTGATTCTTGGCGCGTGTGAACAGATCGCCTCGCGGACCGAGCCGTGCGATGTACCAGCCATTTTGTGAAACAAGTTGTTGCTCTGAGAAAATGCTTTGCCCGGCATAGAGGTTGTCGTTTCCGGCAGGGAAATTAGGCGCAGGTTCAGCTTCTAAAGGCGTATTGGATTCGTCAAAGTACCGTGTGCCGGTGTAGCCGCATTCAGCAGAGCGGTAGACCCATTGGCAGATGTTGGCGATGCACTGCCGCTTCGGGGCACGAACACCAGCGAGGTCAAACGCTGCCGCCAACTCAAACTCTACGAAGTCGCGGTTTTCGGTGACCTTACGATCGACGTAGTAAATCTCTTGTGGTGCTTCAGCAGTTGGATCTGGTACGCCGTAGGGATTCTGTGCGCCATCAAAATTCTCGGCATCAAGGAAACGGCTTAGCGTGCGGATCCTGATGAACTTTGCGCCAGTTAAATCGTTGCCTGTCGTCGTTTGATTGACGGCGATCATTAAGGCAGTGATGCTGCTCAGCAGGTTGCCGATGCGGATTTTGGGGCGCGGGAGCTGACCATTGGCGGTGTACTCAAAACCCTCAACCTCAACAGGAAAAGCCATGTAGCTGTAGCCCTTCCACTTGATGTCGCCCGTTGCAGCAGCCTTTTGATTGCAGCCGTTATGGAACCGATAGATCTCGTTTGAACCATGCAACTGATTGTTCAGATGCACTTCGTATAGGTCGATGATTGCAAAAGGAGAGCTTTTAATAAGCTCCTTGAACATTTCGCTCATGGCTCGAATACCTGCACGAAGGTGGCATTAATAGAGTTGATATCTGCGTATTCCAATGTTCTTGTCCATGAAGAACAAATATATTTACCTGCAGATCCACCAGCGGGAGGCGTCCAATCAAAAGATTCAACCCCAGCTCTTGCATCAAAAAACGCTTCAATAGCGCTTGCGTCACTATTGCTTGATGCGGTCCATTTCAAATCCCAAACTTTTGGATTTTGATTCAATCCGTAAGTCAATCTTTGAGAATAACCATCTCCGTATTGAACTGTGCGAACTTTCGGCTCACTTTTTTTAGCCATACCAAAATCAGGCGTTGTGCCACCTGAACTTGTACCAACAGTGGCATCGTTGAAAGTAGCCATTAGGCAAGCAAGCCTCCAGGACGCTTCTGCTTGATCAATTCTGCCTGCACTGCGGCACCAATGGCACGACCGAGTTGAGCGGCATCAGGTTGATTGCCCTGAACGCTAGTTCCAGACGCGTCAACATTCACGACGACATTACCCATGTCTCCGCCACCACGCATAGTGACGGGAATGGTGCGACCATCAGGCAGCGGCACATACGCTTCAGGGCGGCTGCCTTCACCAAACATTGCAAGCTGCGGTGAAGTGGCAATACCACCGGCTGCGTAGCGTTTGAGAGGCAATGCACCGTTGCCGGTCATGATGCCGCCATTGGCAAAACTAAAACCTCCAGTAAATGCCAAAGGATTGAAACCAACTGAACTGGCACTGTATTGAGAAACATTTGACAAAGGCGCAACGGCTGACGAGCCTCCACCGCCCAAGAAACCAAGTGATTGCATGATCGATTTGAGGATGAATTGCTGAATAATCATCCTTGTTGTCTCTTGAAGGATTGCGACTGCAAATTCCTTGTAGTTAGTGGTTCCAGTTGTAACTAAATCAAAGATAGAGTTCTCAACTTTTTTAACGCCAGATTCAGCAAGATTTGCGAATGCTTCGCGAACAGTCCCCACACTTTCACCGTAGCCAATCAATCCATCCTTCAAGCCACCCATGACATCGGCGTTGTATTGCATTGCCCGAGCATTTTCGTAAACACGTTCATTAACACTTGAGATATTGTCATCCAAGTCCCGAAAGAACTTGTTCATATCTTGCGCGTATTCACCTTGCGCAAAGCCAATGGCTGCTTCCTGTAAATCATCAATGCCTTGAACTAAATCACGAATGTTCAAATTGCCACCAGCCTCCCTGAACTCTTTTGCCAAATCAAAAACCTTCAGGAGTAAATCTCCGGTAGCATTTTTTGCTTCATCAACCTTCTTGGTATATTTATTTTCAAGTTCCGTATATGCGCTGCCACCTAATTGATTCATAGCTTTGCTTGTTTCTGCTGTTTTGTCTCGAATATCTCGTTGCAGCATTCCAGCTTTTCTGATCAATTCATTTCTTCTTTCTAAAAGTTTTTCTTGACGGTTTGCCTCTCGTTCTGCCTCTTTGGATACTTTGCCATCTGAAGGCAATTCAGCACCGGTCATGCCACCGCCCTGATTAGTGCCATAAGCTCCGGCTGGCACTTTAAATTCAGGAAAGTAGTCAGCATAGTTTTTGGTGTACTGAGCCAAGGCATTGGTTACGCCACCCGTGAGTTTTCCGAAGATCTTTTCAGGTGTTGTACCGAAAGCTTGAGCAATTTTTCTTGGAACAAAAAGCGCTACATCAGTGAATACCTTAAAAATACCCTTGCCCAAGTTGAAAATTGTTCCAGCAATGAAGCCGACTGCCCTGGATATATCGCGACCCAAATTGAACCAGAAGGTCGCGTAACGCTTCAAAAATTCAGAGTTTTTATTTACCCAAGACAACATCTTTGCGAGATTGTCCTGCATTCCAGCGCCAATGTTTTGGAAGAAGCCGCCATAATTTTCCGCTGCGGTATCAAGCGCAAGTTTCAAACGTGCGCCAGCTTTTTCTGGTGATGCACCAATGATCTTGGCAATCTCGTCGTAATCATTAACTTGCTTCTCCGTAAACTTCACAAAATCAGCAATTGTGACCTTGCCTTGTTCAAAATCTTTTGCCAGTTCAGGAAGACTGCGACCTGTTGCTTGAGCAAATTTTGCAACAGCACCGGGCAAACGTTCACCAATCTGACCGCCCATTTCTTCGGCGCTAACCTTGCCCTTGCTCAAAACCTGAACAGTGGCGCGAACGATTGCGTCGAGGTCTTCTTGTGACTTACCAAAAGCCACTGAAGCGCTGATAACACCGCGATAGATCGCCTCTGTTTGTTGAACAGTTAAACCATTGGCGCGAGCAGCAACGCTCACCTGCGCATATCCATTAACTGTTTCTTTCAGACCAACTGAATAATCAGTGCTGATTTGCCGGGCGATTTGCAGGTTTCTATTGAAATCAGCTTGACTTGTTGACGCTTGAGCAAGCGTAATTTTGGCAAGGTTAAGCTCTTTGACGTATTCGGAAACACCTGCAGCCTGTTGCCTCAATCCTGATGCGCCTGCACCAATACCAGCGCCAGCAGCAGCACCCGGAGGACCAGCAAAAATTCCACCAACTGCAGCACCCAGCAGAGCCTCGGGACCACCAAAAAAACCTGCACCAGCAACAGTGCCGATAGTCGCCAAACCGCGACCACGACCACCGCCGCCACCGCCTGCTTGTGTTTTATCTAATTCGCGATTGAGTTCCTTGAGGCGAAGAGTTGCCTCCTTGTATGCATCACTGCCAATGCGGGCAGAATTCCTTACCGCTTCGAACGCTTGTTTCTGCAGCCGTAAATTATTGATTGATTTATTTGTTTCAGTACCAAGATTTCTTAGCTGCGCATTAACAAGACGTAGATCAACATTTGCCGATTTTGATTCCGCACTGATACCGCGCATTGCGGTTTTCAGTTGATTCAGTCCGGGCAGACCTTCGACAACGGCACGTACTCTGACAATCGTTGCGTTGGTGTCGGCTGCCATTAGCTTGCTCGCTTGCTGTTCAGGATTGCCAAAGCGGCTGATTCCATCACCTGTATGCCTTCAAAAATGGCAACAGGATCCTTGACTGAATACAGCTTACATAGCCATTCCAAACTCGGGTAGTTCAGTCCCGTCAAACCCGCCATGCTCGTGTTCCACTGCGTCGTCATTCGCAGAAACATCACCACGGTGTCCCAATTTTCCTCCCACACCTCACATTGCTGTTCTACGGCTTGAAGCTTTGCAGCAGCAATCTGCTCTGGACTTGCACCCAAAGCCTTGAGATCAGCCTCACGTTCGTCAATGACGCCGCCTTTTGCCCAATACTCAGCGGCGGCTTTTAGTTTTTTGCCGCTGCTCCAGTCAGGCTATCTGCATATGCCTGAATCAAGGCACGCAGCACATAAGGATCATCACAAAGCTGTTGCTTGTTTTTCTCGGTAAAAGGAATCGGCTTACCAGCCTCATCATTGATACCTTCCCAACCAAGCAAAATCTCGCCAACAAGGGCATCATCACCCTTCTCGACGAGATCGTTAAAACCAGATCGGCTGATCTTCTTGAAGACTGCTTCAAACGCTTGAGTTTCAAAGCGGTTGCCGTCAACTGGGACTTCAACCTTTACTTCCCACTTGTAGGAAGCAGTCTTCTTGAGGACGAATGCCACGTGGAATCAGGTGAAAACCAGCGAAAGCTCGTCGTTTCCAGCCGTGGTAGGCAGAGCCAGGTACGGCATCGACAGCGAGATAACGCCGTTGGTATCCCCATAGGATACTCCGGTAATATCCGTCTGGGCAGCATTCAGGGTGACGATGTTGCCGCCGGTTGCACCCAACACCAAGCTGGTAGAGCCAGTGGTGACGCCAACAGCCTTGGCAAAGTAATCAGTGGTGCTAACAGCAGGAGCCTCAATCACCGCAGTGCCACCGGGTGCGCGGTTGGTGATGATCACTTCCTTGTTAGAAGCAGTCTCCTTGTAGATCAGCTCATTGTTGAGAGCCAGATCAAAGGACTCAATACGCGCACTGGTCACACCGTGGAAGGTGGCAGTGGTCATGTTGGTGTCGTTGACCTCAAGCGCTGCAGCTTGGTTGGCAACGGTAAAGCTACCGGATAGGGCAGTGCCGTCAGGAGCGTTGTAGATGCCGATGAAGTTGAAGCTTGCAACAGCAAACTGACCAGCGGTGAAATTGAAGGTTACCGAACCACGGGCGCCAGTGATCTTGTGACGGGTGCCGTCGTAGAAGCAGTAGATCGTGGCTGAATCAAAGCTGCTGCTCACGCCTGCGTAGGTAACGCTGGTGGAGGAAACAATGGTCTCAGACAGACCGCAGGACTTTAGCAGCGGACCAAAAGCAGGAGCAGTACCAGCAGTACCAGAACCTGCAAGCTCAACGTCAAAAGTGACGCTTACTCGCTTGTTGGCAACCAAGGTGCTGCGGGTGCTGTTGCCAATGAAGCCTTGATAAGCAGCAGCCTGAACGTTGTCTGACTCGATAGGAGTCACTTCGAGGTTGGTGACCTGAATTGCGTCGGATCCACCTACAGGACTCGGATCAGTCCCATAGGTTGACTCAATCTTCGCAATCAGAAACTTCTTCCGAGTCAGTGCCATTGTCGGTGGGTGCGGGTGGTTCTGTG